>JACCDK012065818.1_pt1 | contig 63292 bp, 64 predicted proteins | sample 7445871 | NCBI WGS metagenome assembly JACCDK01 (sample SAMN15323436, study PRJNA562643) | freshwater metagenome | isolation source: river surface water | place: USA:Blue River Watershed | collected 2017-08-15 | reverse complement strand
GGCCTTGAGCCCGGCACGACGTATTACGTCCGCGCGTACGCGACGAACTCGGCTGGAACGGGGTACGGGAGCATCGTGTCGTTCGTGGCTGCAACGCCAGTAAGCATTGCCACGTGCGAAGAACTCCAGGCGATATCTGAAGATCTTGCAGGAGTCTACGTCCTTTCAAACGACATCGACTGCACCGGCTTCGATCCAGATTCAGACGGAAAAGGATTTATTCCGATCGGATCCTATGATGACGAAATCTATTTCACCGGAACCCTGAACGGCAACGGGCATTCGATATTGAACCTTACGATCAATCGGCCGCTCGAAGACGGAGTCGGACTGTTCGGTAGCGTTCTTGGGGGGACGTACGAAGATCTGTCGATATCTGGTTCGGTAATCGGGTCCTCAAATGTTGGCTCGCTTGTGGGATATTCATATTCAGGCACGCTAACAGTCGATAATGTTCGAATCTCATCTGACGTAGCTGGCGCCAGCCAGGTGGGCGGCATCGTGGGATATAGCCAATCCGATCTCAGTATCGCTAACAGCCATTTCGATGGAGACATCACCATTGAAGATCGCAATGCGGCTCCAGTAGGCATCGGCGGGCTTATCGGTGAAATGGCTGGGAGTTCCGGAATGATTTCGGGTAGCTCAGCATCAGGGACCATCATTATCGATAACGATAATGGAGTGCAGAAGATCGGCGGTCTCGTCGGAAGTATTGTCGGTTCATCGATCGCAAACAGCAGTTCGACCATCGATATCCAAGTCATTACCGATAATTATGCCCAGTATGTGGGCGGCATTGCAGGGTATTTCAATAATAATGAGGATGGCGAATCCGAGCGCGTTTTCGCGGCCGGAGACATACAAATTGATTCGCATTTCAGCGTTGAGACAATCGGAGGGCTTTTCGGAACTTATGATGGCCTGACATTATCCGAGAGTGCGGTTACTGGAAATATCGGGATCTCCAGCTCTGGCGGGGAAATAAGCGGAGTCGGCGGGCTGATCGGGGGCCTGGGCGACCCAACGGAAATCCACGACAGTTTTTGGACAGGCACGATAGGTGCCACGTCATCGACGTCGTATATTGAAAACATCGGTGGAATTCTCGGCGAAAACGGTAGCGGGGGTTCTATATACGACAGCTATGCGGCAGGAGCGATAACCCTCAACCCTAGTCTGTCAGTCTATAATGTAGGAGGGTATACTGGCATTTCATATGGAGGCGTTATCGAGGACTCTTTTTTCGCATCCGCTATCAATATTGATTTGCCGGATCAGGAAAGCATAGGTGCATTGATCGGCAATCATGCGGGAGGAACGTTCTCAGGTTCTTTTTATGACTCGGCACTAAGCGGGGAATACGCCTGTACAGGGGAACCAGGTCCGGATCCATCAGGGTGCACGCCGATCGAAAGCGACTCACCAAATCATTTCAAAGGCAATGACTCGAATCTACCTCTCAGCGAATGGGATTTTGACGGTATCTGGGCAATCGTATCAGGAGGGTATCCTACGTTCTCATGGCTTCCTGCTAGCGCTCCTCTGCCTGAGGCACCGGCTCCGTCTGTTCCTGTCGCATCCCAGTCATCTAGCAGCGGGTCAGCTGGGTATTCGTCGGGAGGGGACATGCATATCATTCATGCTTTGCCGACCGGCTGGGCTAATGCCGTCGGAATTCCTTTGCCGATCCCGTGTCTCGAAGGCCAACAATTCAACGTTTTCAACGGAACCAGGTGTCTAGGTGGCGCTGCCACGTCATCCGCGCGTTTTAAATTGATCAAAGACCTATATGCGCCTGGATCACAATCCCCGGAAGTGTTGCTGATTCAGCGCATCCTCAACTCCGATCCCGCGACCCGCGTGGCGCAATCAGGTCCCGGCTCTCCCGGCAGGGAAACGAATCTTTATGGACCCGCCACCCGCGCCGCGGTGCAAAAGTTCCAGCTGAAACACGGCATCGTGAAGTCTCCACGCGACAGCGGATACGGCATCGTGGGCCCAAAGACGAGGGCGAAGATGAACGAGATCCTGGGCGGCAGGTAATCGCGTCAAACGATGGCGGCTAAGGCAAGTCGCAGAGCCATCTCGTTTTTGATATGATGGCAAATCTATGAAAGCCGTCATATTCGCAGCAGGAAGGGGGACTAGGATGGGTGATTTGTCTTCGCATACGCCAAAGCCCCTTCTCAAGGTATCCGGAAAGACCCTAATCGATCACAAGATATGCAATATGCCCGAAGAGATCGATGAGGTGATCATCGTAATTGGCCATCTCAAGGAAACCATCGTCGATCATATCGGCCATAGCCGGCATGGGAGGCGCATTACGTATGTCGAGCAGCAGGAGCAGCTCGGCACAGCCCATAGCTTGTCTCTATGCAAGCCTTATCTTGAGCACGAGGAGAGGTTTTTGGTCATGATGGGAGACGATCTCTATTGCAGGCGCGATATGGAAGAATCGCTGAAATATGACTGTTCCATTCTCGTCTTCAAGGTCGAATCGCAGTCGAGCGCTGCCAAGGTCATATTCGACGAATCCGGGATCATTACCGATATCGTAGAGCAGGGAAAGCATGTCGGGTCCGGATACGGATACATAAATGCCGCCATGTACTCTCTCACTCCTGAGATTTTCAAGTATGAGATGGTACAGCTTCCGAACGGGGAATACGGGCTTCCCCAGACTATCCTCTCCATGCGCGACGATAGGCCGATACGGGCCGTGCAAGCCCATTTTTGGGTTCAAATTACAGCCCCTGAGGACCTGGTCAAGGCTGAGGAGGCCATAGCCAAAAGCCCGCTTTTCGTCTCGTAGGGCTCCGGCAGATGAGGAAGGGGGGGTGTTGCTTTATGTCAAAAAATCAGTAGAATATAGAACCTATAAAACCCATAAGAAAATCCGCACCATAACCATGGCAAAAACCACTATCACTAAAAGCGCAGCAAAGGCTCCAATCCGAAAGGCAAAGGTCGCTTCAGGCGAATCAGCTCCGGCAGAGTTCGCTGTGTTCAAGACGGGCGGAAAGCAGTACCGAGTCTCAGTAGGCGACTCAGTCAAGATCGAGAAAATGATCGGCGAATATGCCATTGGCGACAAGGTTGAATTCAAGGAAGTCCTCCTCAAGGATAATGGTTCTGATACTACAGTCGGAACGCCTTTTATCGCTGGGGCATCAGTGAGCGCTCAAATCGAGGATATCGCAAGGCATGCAAAGGTCATCGCTATCCGATACATCCAGAAGTCCCGATCAGGACCAAAGAAGAACGGCCATCGACAGCCGTATTTCAAAGTGAAGATCACGAAGATTTCATAGGATAATCATAAAGGAAAAACCCGTCGAGAGACGGGTTTTTCCTTTGAACGTATCTATTTACATTATGAATATTCGTGATATAGTCTTCGCGTGCCTTTCGTAAAAAACAGTTCCTTTCTGAGTCGGTACGCTCAGAATCTCCACAACAAAAAATACAAACACCTCAAGCCTCCCCAGTTCTCATGATCTCATTCTCCGTCTCCTTCTCGGGCATCGCCTTTCTGGCCCTGGCCTTCGGCCTCCTCGCACTTTTCTTGGACAGCGGCAAGCTGCCACTGAATCCGCTATCGACCCTGATGCAAGTTCTCTTCATGATCGGATTCCTGTATATTCTGATCCCTGCGATTTTTTTCATCCAGGCCATCAGGGATCTGGCCCCATCGGAGTCCTGGAGGATTCTCGAAGTGGCATTTGAGGATGACAAATTCATCTCCGCCAGGGCGTATAATTGGCACCTCCTTGGCCTGGAAGATTATCATCTCTTGCCATGGGCCTCCACGCTCCTCATCATGGTATTCGCGGTGATATGTAAGCGAATCTGGGCAGACAAGAGGTATCCGAGTGCCACTGCGGCTGCTTAACCTACGCGTCGACGCCGCCCTCCCTGGGTTTACCTGGGGAAGGCGGCTTTTCTTTTACCTCCTATTCTCAATCGCACTCTTCAAAGTCTCAGCATCTGAATATTCGAGCTCGGTTCCAGTAGAGAGTCCGCGTCCGAGAGTCGTGATTCGGAACTTCTTTTCAGGATGCAGGGTTGCGCTAATCTCACGCAATTTCCTTTCGATGATCTCGGCCGTATGCTCGCCCTCGGTATTGGCATTCATGGCGAGGATTATTTCCTTGATGCTATCGCTCTCCTCAATGTCTTTCACGATTCGTACCTCTAGGTTGTGCAAGCGGGGAAGGGTCAAGGGGTCGAGTGATCCGAGCTCGGCATTTTTTCCCATGACAAAATACAATCCGTTATACATCTTCCGCTGCTCGACGGCATTGATGTCAGTGTCCTGTGTCAGGATCATGATGGTCTGCTGGTCTCGGTTATGGTCAAGGCAGATTGAGCATAGCGGCGGATTCATGGACTCGTTCTTCAGGGAAAAGAACCTGAAGCATCGCGAACATGTCGAGATTCCGGATTTGAGCTTCGTGACGAGGCTGCCCAGAGTGGCTGCGGAATCCTGATCGAGATTCAGTATGTAATATGCAAAGCGCCTCGCTTGGCGCGGTCCGATTCCCGGAAATTTCTTGAATTCTTCGATAAGCTTTTCGAGGGTGTCCATGAGGGAAGGGTTGTTGTCGGTAGGCTCTTTGCGATGCCTATTTCTGGTCGGTTTCGTCGATTATATCATGGGTTTGGGTGCACAGGGCTCTCGGACGGTCATGTCCAGGCTTGTGATAGTATTAGGTGCATATGATGTCGCATATGGTCCAGGTCAGGAATTTTGAAGAGGAAAAAAAGATCAGACAGCAAGCCGAGGCATTGGTCCGGGTTTGGTTTGATATAAAAAACCACCCTGATCCCGTTGCCAGGGAAATTCTGGACTTTATGGCAAAGCTCAAGGTTGATGCAAGGGTTGTCGAAGAGGCGTACAGGCTTCTTGCGGTAGAGTTGGCGAAGAAAGACGGGTCACAAGACGGGGCAGACAAATAACAGGAAAATAAAAAGGGCCCCACTCCGCACTAAAACTGCGCGTCTCCTCCGCTCATATGGTCTGCGAAATCGCCGAATTCGCCCTTTTCCAATTCCAAGAACGTCGTATGGACGCCGTCGAACTTGAGGCGAGCTACGCCGACGGCGCCGTTTCGGTGCTTTTCAACGAGGATTTCGGCAATGCCGTCCTTTTCGGCCTGATCCTTGTATCTGTCTTCTCGGTGGATGAACATGACCACGTCGGCATCCTGCTCGATGGAACCTGAATCTCGAAGGTCTGAGAGGCGAGGCTTTCCTCCTCGCTGTTCGACGGCTCGCGATAGCTGCGAAAGGGCGAGAACTGGCACGTCCATCTCTCTCGCGAGATTCTTGAGGGATCGGGATATTTCGGTGATCTGTTGCACGAGATTGTCATTGCCTCGGGACTGCACCGGAGCCATGAGCTGAAGGTAATCGACGACGATGAGACCCAGGCCTTTTTCTGCCTTGAGCTTACGCGCGAAGCTTCGCATCTTGAGGATGTTCATACCTGGCTGATCATCGATATAGATCGGAGCATCAGAAAGGCGCCCGATGCTATCCTGGATGAATCGGAAGTCATTGTCATTGAGGCCTTTTGCGGTTCGCAATTTCCATGCGTCGACGCGGGATTCAGATGAGAGCATTCGCTGGGCGAGCTGGGCCGCGCTCATTTCCAATGAGAATACGCAAACGGGAATCTTGTGATCGACAGCTGCATGGCGGGCGATATCGAGGGCGAATGTCGTCTTTCCCATTGACGGTCGCGCCGCAAGGATGATGAGATCTGACTTTTGAAGGCCGGCAAGGAGGTTGTCCAAAGACTTGAATCCGGTAGGGACGCCGCGCAATTCGTCCTTGTTGTTATGGAGTTTTTCGATCGTGCCCCAGGTCTCGATGAGGGCAGACTTGATGTCCACGAACTTATGCTTGTGACCGACGCTCGTGATTTCGAATATCTTTTTTTCCGCCTGATCGAATATTTCTTCCAAGGCGCCTTCTTCCTGATACCCGATCTGGTTTATGCCCTCTGATGCCAGGATGAGGTTTCTCATCGCATATTTTTTCTGGACGATTTCGGCATAATAGGTAGCATTCGCAGCCGACGGAACGGAATTCACAAGCTCGGCAAGATATGACGATCCTCCGATCGTCTCGAGTTCCTGCTTTTCCTCGAGCTTAGTCTTGAGGGAAAGGAGGTCTATCGGCGTTGCAAGCGCATGCAGGTCGGTGATTGATCTGAATATTATCTTATGCCTTTCGCTATAAAAGCTCTGATCCGAAATCGTCTCCATGAGATCGTTCAGGATGTCATGGCGAAGCATGATCGATCCGAGAACGGCCTGTTCGGCATCAAGGCTATGGGGAGGAATGCGGAATTCGCGATTCTGGGCCTTGTTCATTTCGCCATAGGAATACATCGAATTGCTGGCGTATTTTTTCTTGCGCTCAGCCTGGTCTTTGGCGATTTTTTCCTGTGTCAGGGCGTAATCCATAAGCTCAGTAAATATACCATGAATTTGCGATCAAGAATCGCCCAATATCAAGGGAAACTGGGGCTATTTTGTGTACAAGGTGGGGATATTTTGCGCCTGAATTATGGGCTTTTTACGACAAAAGCATTGACTGATCTGACATTTCCAATCCTTATTTCTTGAGATGCTTCCTGTGCAGCACTGAATTTTTCATAAAAACGACAAGCCAGATCGCGAAGACGGATACCACGATATAGCTCATGATCGTCTGAATGAATCCGAAGTCCATCATGTATCTATTGAATTCACCTGACGTGATGAGCACGATAAAGAACCAGGATACGAGTGACAGGGCACAGGTGCTAACCAGGGCATTGCTATGCTCAAGGAAAGAATCCGAAAGGTGGGCGTATCTGTTCTGGTGCCTGATGAGGGCAGGGAGGTGGACTTGTCGCAAGAGAAGTGTCGTGAACAGCACCGTGATCTCGATCAGGATCTTGGCAATGACGACGCCCGCGAGATGCCAATTCATCGCATACTGGAAGTTAAGGGCAATCATGGTGATCTCAGCGATCAGTATCCAAACGATAAGGACCAGTTGCATGTTGTTAAGCTGTCGCAGCGTCACGATTTCATGCCGCTTCAGCACGTGATGCTTGAGGGAGAGAAAGAAGAAGAGGTCGTTGATGAGTGCGCATCCTGCTCCGATTGAGATCGCGAGCACATACAGTGCAATAAGGGTAAGCATGCGAAAATTATATCAGTTTTTTCGTCACGATGTAGCCGTTCTCCACACCGGCATCATCCTTGATCTCATATCCCAGTTTGTCGATCTGCTCTCGAATCGAATCCGAAGTCGTCCAGTCTTTTGCCTCACGCGCGGCCTTGCGCTTTTCGGCGAGAGATGTGATTTCCAATGGGATGTGCGAATTTTCGACGATTTTTTGCACAAGCTCCTTGGAAGCATTCATCAGGTCGAGACCAAGCACGGTATCCGCTTTTTTTATAAGATGCATTTTGTGAAAAGGATCAAGGTTCGACGCAGAATGAGTGTCATTGATAATTTCATATACAAAAGCCAATAGCTTCGAAGTATTAAGATCATCGTTGACTAGCGTTTTGATGGCATTGATTTCAGTCTCTGTTCCAATATCCAATGCATCGGAATGTTCCTCAATGTAGGTATCCGGATCATGTGCTGCCTGCAATCTGATTTGAGCGATTCTGGCGATAAGGTTTCGGTATGAGCGATCGGCATCGTTGATCGCTCCCTCGCTAAACACCATTGGCGAGCGGTATCCGGCATTCAGCATCCAATATCGAATGCCGAGAGGGGAAAAGCCTTTTTCTTCCAGGCTCTGAAGCGTGATAAAACCATCGCCTGATTTTGCCATTTTCTTTCCGCCCTCAAAAACAAGATGGGCATTATGAAGCCAGTAATTAGAGAGTATCTTGCCAGAAATGGCCTCGGTCTGCGCGATCTCGTTATTGTGATGGACTGGGATATGGTCGATGCCTCCGGTATGAATATCAAATGTCTTGAAATCCTGCCAATTCGGATTCTTGTCAGTGTCATTAATCGCCCCAAGGTATTTCATCGACATGACCGAGCATTCTATGTGCCAGCCAGGGAAGCCTTTGCCGAAAGAGGTATCATAACCAAGCGCATCATTGAATTTCCAGACGGCAAAATCGCGGATATTTTTTTTCTTGCTCTTGGCGATTTCTTCTTCGCCGATGCGGCTCTCCGCTTTTTCGTCATCAGCTGAAATGCCGCCCAACCGTCCATAGTGCCCGCCAAGGCTCGTCGTATCGAAATATATCCCATCCTCAGCCGCGTAAGCATTTCCTTTATCAAGAAGCTGCTCCACGAAATCAATATCCTCCGCAACATGATCACTGGCGAATGGGTATAGGTTTGCCTGCAGAATATTCAGCTTCCTGCAATCCGCGCGAAACGCATCAAAATACCGGAGACCGAGCTCTTTCATATTCTCGCGCGTCAGTTCTTTGCCTTCTCGACGCAATGCGAGGGTCATCTTGTCATCGCCCTGATCTATTTCGTCATGCTGCAGATGGCCAATGTCAGTGATGTTCATGACCTGAGCCACGTCATAGCCATTGAGCTCGAACGTGCGACGCAGGATATCCGCAGCCACATATGCGCGGAGATTGCCAATGTGGACATAGTTATACACGGTAGGACCGCAATGATACATCGATACATGCCCTTCGATATTCGGCTTGAACGTCTCTTTTTGCTTGGTAAGGGTATTGAATAGGTGGATTGGTACGGAGGTCATGGTTGGTATGTTGTGAATGGGATTATAGCATAAGGGATATTCGTTGACCTCAAACGGTATGTTTGAGATAATCAGGCGTACATTCATATGAAAAAAATCTCACCCGTCTTATTGTGGGGGCTTGTATTGGCCATCGTTTTTGGCGCCGGATTCTATTCTGGCAGATATAATCTTGCTGAAGCTAGTTTTGATGGCACGCTGGCCGCCAGCGGGTCCTTCAAGGCACCTACATTCATCTTGAATGCAAAAGACAAGCCTAAATCGGTCGAGAATGCCGATTTCGCCTTGTTTTGGAAAGCATGGTCTCTGCTTGATCAGAAATACGTGGCCACTCATGACACTACCGTAGCGAGTGGTACTGCAACCTCGTCATCTGCAAAGGCAATCAATCCCAATCAGGCTCGCGTATATGGGGCGATCAAGGGCATGGTAGGCAGCCTCGGGGATCCATATACTGTCTTTTTCGATCCTGAAGAGGCTGATCAGTTTGAATCTCAGATTGAGGGCAATTTTTCAGGCGTAGGCATGGAGCTAGGGATAAAGGATGGCGTAATCACCGTCATAGCAGCCCTCAAGAACACTCCGGCTGAAAAAGCAGGCATGCGCCCAGGCGACAAGATCCTTCAGATCCAGAATCCAGAGACCAAGAAAAACACGTCAGACATGCCGGTAGAGGAGGCCGTTAAGCTCATCAGGGGAGTAAAGGGCACCAAGGTAACCTTCACGGTCGTCCGCGAGGGTGTGGTTGACCCGTTTGAGGTTTCCATGTACCGGGATACGATCACACTTCCTACGCTCGACAGCTCATATGACAAGAATACGGGGATATTTACAATCAAGCTCTACAGCTTCTCGGCACAGTCATCGACATTGTTCAGGGACGCGCTCCGGGATTTCGTGGCAACGGGCTCAAATAAGCTCATATTGGATCTGAGGGGCAATCCTGGTGGGTATCTCGATGCTGCTGTCGATATGGCGAGCTGGTTCCTTCCTTCTGGAAAAATCGTCGTCAAAGAGGCCTCTGGCCAGAATGCCACGCCTATTTCAGAGACAAGCAAGGGATACAATATCTTTACCAATAATCTGCGCATGATCATCCTAACTGACGGAGGATCGGCCTCTGCTTCCGAGATTCTCGCTGGCGCACTCAGCGAATATGGCATTGCCACGCTCGTCGGAACCAAGACATTTGGCAAGGGATCCGTACAGGAATTGATAAAGCTCGATGACAATGCGGCTATCAAGATTACGGTCGCAAAGTGGTTCACTCCAAACGGCGTATCCATCTCGGATTCGGGCATAATGCCAAAATACGAGGTAAAAGTGACCCCTGAGGACATCAAAAACAAGCGGGATCCTCAGACCCAGAAGGCGATTGAGTTATTAAGATAGCTGTGCTATAGTCTTAGAACTTATATATAGCCATACTTATAGACCATGAAAGTAATCCTACTCAAAAACGTTCCAAAGATAGGCCGAAGGCTCCAGGTGATAGATGTCGCCGATGGATTCGCAATGAACGCCTTGTTCCCTCAGAAATTGGCTGAATTGGCCACTGACGATGCGATCGCGCGAGCTGACAAGGTCAGGGCTTCAGAAGAGGCAGAAAAGGCCGTCCGAGAAGACCTTCTCCTCAAGAACCTCAAGTCTATCGAAGATGTCACTATTCATGTCGTTGGCAAGGCCAATGAGCACGGTCATCTTTTTGCCGGAATCCACAAGGAACAGCTCATACCTCTATTGAAGTCTGAGGGTCATATCGATATCGACGCCGAATACATCAACCTCGACAAGCCTCTGAAGGAGGTCGGGGAGCACAAGGTTTCAGTCAAGGTCCAGGACCGAGAGGCTGAATTCAAGGTTGTCATCTCTGCAGAATCTGCTGAATAAGGTCTGATATGACAACAAACAAAAAAAACCGGCCGCATGGTCGGTTTTTTTGTTTCCCCAGGAATCACCAGTAAAGAGAGAGGTAGGGGCGGAGAGACAAGGGTTTGATTACTCGGCGTCTACGTTCGCCACCTTCTTTACCTGTACGGTATTGTCGATAGAGATCTTTCGCTTTGTTGAATACTTTACGATGCCCGCCTTCGTAGCAAAAAGAGTATGGTCCTTGCCCATGTCCACGTTCTTTCCTGGAAGGATTCGTGTTCCTCGCTGCCTTACGATGATTGATCCGGAATTTGCCTTTTCTCCAGCATAGAGCTTGATACCCAAATACTGTGGATTTGAATCCGTTAGGTTTTTCGCTGTTCCGGCTGCTTTTTTAGTTGCCATGGTCTATTGGTAAGTTGGTTAGTTGTAAGCTTGTTATAAAAGCGTTTTTCGCGGCTCTAAGCAATGGGTAGAGGGACGCTGGTTGAATCGATATTTCTTTATCAAGACTTAAGGCGCTATCCGCCATACTTGCGCATGGGGATGTCGTCCTCAAACTCTCAAAAGAACATATCAAATGTCAGGTACTGATTATACAAAAAAAGCCATAAATGGCAATAGCGCTGAAGGGGAGGCAGGGGACGGGGTTCTTTCGATGCGGGGCGGCAAGGCCGTCCGGGGCATGTCAGTCTGGTGGTACGAGCTTGCATTTCTATACAGGAGCAGGGCAGAGAAGTGGCTTTTGGGGATCATGGTGGCTGTTTTGGCCCTATCCTGTGTCCAAATGGCATACCTAGCCTCGGTTTTCCAGGCTCCTGCGCCAATTATCCAGTGCCCTGATACCGGCTGAGGCAGCTCCTGTTGTCGATATGGGCATTTTGCTCGCGAGGGGCATGTGTATGGCTATTATATTATACAATATATATCTATATATGTAAATACTACAATGTCGAAAATAGTCATATATATAGCCATATTATAAACATAAGGAAGGTGTGTTTTTGGCAAAAAATCTTTGACCAAAAGGCTAAAAAATGCTATCATTGTGCATGTAAGCACGATGCGTATTTATATGTATTGGTGCTTTTTAATTTAGTGCAAGCCCATATGATTCAGCCAATAGACATGGGCATTACCAGTTAGATCACGACTTATTTTATCACTTACACTCGGATTGGCCATGGCCGTCTCCGGATCGATATCAAACCCATCGATCGCCAAGGAGCCCATCATCGCCAATTCTACGCAAATAGCGGTCTCGACCCCTCTGCAATCAGTTTCGCCGATCACCACAAAGGCAGAAGCGCGATCAGAGGCAGCCGAGAGTTCTCTAGGGCAGGGTGCAAAGAAGCAGAAAGCCGATCCTAACGCAGGCGTGCAGGAGGCATTGGAGGGTTACTTTGGTGCCGATATGCCGCTCATGATTGTCATCGCGAAATGCGAGTCAGGAGGAGGCCTCAGTGGTTCCCCAAGACAGTTCGGTCCTGACGGATCGTATCTCAAGGGAAGGCAGGTTCCTGCCGATACCGGAGTGCTTCAGGTGAACAAGACCTATCACTTGGCACGGTCACAGAAGCTTGGATACGATATCGAGACTCTTGCTGGCAATATGGGCTATGCCCGATTATTGCAGAAAGAGCAGGGGTATTGGCCGTGGATCTCATCATGGCCATGTTGGGGCAAGTCTCCTCTTGCGGCGAATTTCAATGCTCAGCGAGAGGCGAGACTGGCTGCCAAAGCAGCGAAAGCAGCAGCATTGTCAGCAGCGACCGCGAGCGCGGTCAATGCGGCAGCGGTAGCCAATACGGCTTCTGTAACTGGTGCGATCGATACTACCAAATCAGTCATCGCTGAACGGTAATATGCCTCAGGTCCAAAGCTGCATATGGACCGAATGAACAGGGAATCAAGCTGAAAACAAACTAAATTAGAACCTCGGTCAGATGACCAACAAAGCCGCCTTGTCGAAAGACAGGGCGGTTTCGTGTCTTTTCCTTCAAAGAATGTATAGAGTGTAAAAAGGCGCCGCTCTCCCATGAAAGGGGAGCGGCGCTTCGCAGAAGCAATCGATCAGTCGCGATGAATCAGCGCTCTGTGGATCAATACCTTGTCAGCAAAAGGGGATCCTTCAATTTCCTCTTTGCCAATATACATCCTAGCAAATCGAATGTGCGGGTCGCTAGGTATTTCTTTGGATGTGTCCGGAGATGCTTTTTCCAAGAGCATCTGGGCCAGGCAGCCGTTGAAGGCCTTCTCGGCATTCGGTGGTTCTTCCGCGATGAACAATGGGCCCGGAACTGAGATGTGGTGACCGGATGAACCAATGCCTCCGCCATGGATGTTTGCAGAGGATACGTGCCTACTGAATGGCATGCCGAGTATGGAACAGATACAGCTTGTGCCGTTGGAATAGTTGGGTACGAATATTGGCTGATGCTGTCCATTCAGGATACCGAGGACAAAACAAAGGTCGTCAGTGACGCCATCCCATGTTCCCGGCCTGGAAGATATCCTGAAGCGGGAGACCATCATGACATCCGTCCCAGGCTGGTTGAAGCTCACTTCGAGAAATTCCCTGAGTCTTGGATACAGTGGATGGCTGAAGACAGGTGGCTTTGTGTTTAACTCCATGTCGCTCCCAATGAAACGGGCTGGATATATCCCTGATCCGGGCGGATTATCGGGTCCGGTTATTTCAGTTCCCATACCGATATCCAGAGGATACGATGTCGGCTGCTCGTATGGAAATCCTGCCCGCGGCTGGAGATGCCGGGGCAGAGCAATCTCGGGTAGTCTTTTTTTCATTTTTCTAAAGGATCTGTGGTTTTGGGTTTTCAGTAAAGTCAGAATATCTGAATTGAGATTCTGGCCTGATTGGAATGTTACGTCATTCGAGTAAAAAAACAAAGAGCGCATTATTGGGCTTCTTGAGGGAAGGCATGCTTGCCCTAGATGTATATGTCGCACAATATATCTTTTACGACATACTGTACCTAGCAATATGGCCCCCTATCGAAAATCATTAAAAAAGCCCCGGCATGCATCATGCATTCCATGTGCTAAATTTGACGATCATATTGATTATATTTCCTGCACCCGTAGAAGGATCGCTTGCCTGTCGTCGCATATGCGCGCGAGCTGTCCGTGTCCATATGTGCCAATATCTGCCTTCTCAAAATTTCGCTTTTCAGTAGGGGACTCTTCCCTGCCTTTTTGCTTATGTGGTTTGGATTAGGATGGTATGCTTGATAGTCATTTCAATTATTTGTCTATCTATATGGTCAAAAAAAATAAAAAAAACGACGTCACAGAATCGCGTATAACGAATTTGTTTTGTGAAGTTGTAGGATTGATCGTCAGGAAATCGCTACAGAGCAAAACGCTACACCGTTTTGAAAAATCCGAATATTTCCTTGATGTCATGCCAGACGGCTATGAGCATGGTCTTGACATATGTTGCGAATTCGCGAATTTCAGATTTTGCCAATATGTCAGAAATGCTAAAGCCAAAAACGCGAAGGAGCACTAGTGCGATGATGATGACCACGAGGATCTGAATGAATCCTCGCGTATTCCGCGTATCCGTTTTGCGACAAGTCATGGGGTTGTTTGATGATCGTGACATGATGGAGGCCAGCATAATAATGCGTATTAGCCGATATATTGATTATACCAGAGAGACAGCATGAGGAGCACGTAAATCTTTCGGGAATTGTCAGCCTTGCCCGAAGCATGATCCGAGAAAAGCTTGTCTATTGCAGCCTGGTCAAAATGAGTCTGCACGTATCGATTATTATTGATAGTTCGCTTGATTTCAGTCGGATTCTTTTTTAGCCAATGCTTGACGGGCGTTGGAAATCCGAGTTTTTTTCGCGCCGCGGTGGTTTTTGGCAGGATGGGCTCGAAAGCCTTGCGGAGTATGTACTTGGTCGTTCCGGTCTTGTATTTGAGGGAGTCGGGTATCGACTCGGAAAGGGCTGCCACTTCCCTGTCCAGATACGGAACGCGAAGCTCGAGCGAATGCGCCATGGTCATCTTGTCGGCCTTCTGGAGGATGTCTCCCCGGAGCCAGTAATGCATGTCCACAAGCTGCATTTTTCTCGATTCAGGCTGCTTGGTAAAGGCTGCCGCGCCGAGTTCCCTCTCGAGCATCTCGCCAGGGCGCTCATGCGATGCGCGTGTGCCGGCAGTCTGATCAACGGGTAGGTCCTTTTTCCACAATGCTGCCGATTCATTGGGTTTGAAGATGTACGCATTTCCAATGTATCGCTCATTGAATGGCGTCATCGCGCGACGAAGGTAATTTTTGCCAAAAAAACCGAATGGCAATGAAACGAACGCCCTGAGGACGGGCCGAATACAGAAGCGCTGTATGAACTCGGGCCATATCGTAATGGGACGAAGCGCGAATGGCTCTCTATAGATATTGTATCCGCCGAAAAGCTCATCTGCGCCCTCGCCTGACAATACGACTTTGACATGCTTGCGCGCTTCTTTGGCAAGGAAATACAAAGCGACCGCCGAAGGATCAGCCACGGGTTCGTCAAAGTGCCATGCGATTTGCGGGAGCTCTTTCAGGTATTCGTCGAACGAGATCTTGATCTCATGATGATCCGTATGAAGCGAATCGGATACCTCCCGGGCAGTTTCATGCTCGCTCACCTCATCGAATCCGATCGTGAATGTCTTGACGGGATCGAGGCCAAGTCGTTCGCGTTCCTTTTGCATGAGGGTGACAGTTATCGCGCTGTCTATCCCGCCTGAAAGAAATGCACCCACGGGAACGTCGCTAATCATATGGTGCCGTACCGAATCCTGCATTGTCTGGCGTATCTGTTCTGCCAGCTCATTTTCATTCGTCATTCGAGCCGTGGCTACCGTTCCGGCCGCGGATGCTGTCGATGGCGCGGGGTTCTTGCCGGCTTCTGCAAACTCGTATTTCCAATATTCGTCTATCGCGTATGAGCCATCAGATAGGCTTACTGTCATGACGCTGCCTGGCTTTAATTTGAATATGCGCTTGAAAAAAGTCTCATCGAGCGGATTGAACTGGAATGAAAGATAGTTGTTGACTGCGGCATGGTTGATCTCTGCCTTGTATCGTGAGTCCTTGAGGAGGCTCTTGATTTCCGACCCGAAGCTTTGAACGCGGTCGAATGAATCAAGCCTGTAATAGATTGGCTTTATGCCAAAATAATCCCTTGCAATGACTAGCGATCCGGCCTCACCGCCCACGTTCTTGTCAAAAATGGCGAATCCGAACATGCCGCGCAGCTTGTTCAGCATCGTCTTTAGTCCGTCCGGGTTTATACTGTCGGTCAGTTTTGTTCCATCCGGAGAAACCTTCGCATGCTGCTCGTATAGGTGGACTATCGCTTCGGTATCGCTTTTCGTCTTGAAGACATGCCCTGCCCTGACTAATTCTTCGTGGAGTTCCACGTGGTTGTAAATTTCTCCATTGAATACAATGGCGATCGTCTGGTCCTCGTTCCAGATCGGCTGATGGCCACCTGCAAGGTCGATGATGGAGAGCCTGCGCATGCCATATGCGAAGGCTTGCTCGTATAGCTCGCCCTGATCATCAGGGCCGCGATGCTTGATGGCGGCAAGCATATCACCAAGGGTTGCCTTGGTCAGTTCTTGGGATCCTAGAATTCCGGCGATTCCACACATGAGGATCATCATATCATGCCTTTGCCATTTTTTCCGTAGGGGTATACATGTCGAAAGGCAAAAGGTTCGACATGGCGTCTGATACGAAATGTGCTCAGGTCCTAAGGTTTGGGAAGGTATTCGAGCACGTCAAGATATGCATCAACTGGAGCGATTGGCATGGTATAGGTCTTCCCTACGCAGCTGGCCGATGGCCGACTTTCAACTTTGACGGCATTGCTGGCATAAAGGCTTACGTGCAGATGCGGGCCTGTCGAATATCCTGTATTGCCGCTATAGCCGACGATCTGTCCTTGCCCGACCGTATCCCCCTGCTTGACGCTGATGACCGATAGGTGTCCGTAAATGGACGTGAGGCCGTTAGGATATTGGATAAGGACCCATCGCCCGAACGATGCCCTGGGGCATGTGACATCCGTGTCCCCAGTCCCAATTACTTTTCCTGAAAGCATTGCTCGAACTGGGCTGCCCATCTTTACGCCAAAGTCGACGCCATTGTGCGACCCTGAAACATAAAGCCTCTTTGCGGCAACGGTCTTGCCGAATCTCTGGGTAATGATCACGTTATCGACTGGCCAGGCAAATACCGCCGATCCTGATCGCGGAATGCTTGAAGGATCGAGGGTATATTTCAGCGCTGATTCGTATGCGAACAATTCCTTCTCGAATGCGGCTTTTTTGGCCTGTTTTTCGGCGAGCAGGGCTTGGTATGCCTTTTCCTGGTTTTTCGTTTCAGCCAAGATCTTGGACCGCTCTATTTTGTTTACCTCAACCACCTTCTTCTTATCGCTTAGTTGGTTTTGAAAATCCTTCAGCTCTTCTTTCTTTGTCTCCTTGGCAGTCTTTGAGATCTCGAGCGAGTTTTTCTCTGCATGCAGGCTGTCGAGCAATCTGTTTAATCCGGTATTGAAACTGATCCTGCTGTTTATTTCCGCAAGGGCATCAGACATGCTGCCCCCGGAAAGAAGCGTCTCGATGATGTTCTTTTCTTCGGCCCATTGAATTTGTCGGATACTTTCCTCCAGGGTCGCGCGATAATCGTCAATCTTTTCAGTCGATGTCTTGATCCCTATATCGATCGACTTGATCTCGTTGTTTGCCTTGCCGATCTGGGCCGTTGTCTTCTTTATGTCGAGGTCGAGGCGCTTGGCGTTCGTGTCAAGTTCCTTGATTGCTGCCTGGAGTGTCATGGCTTCCGCGGTCGTCTTGTCTTTGAGTGCCGAATAGGTCTTTATCTCATTGTTCAAGGCCTCGATATTCCGTGCCTGCTCTTCAATCTTGCGGCGCAAGTCTTCCGCGCTCGCATTCGATGTTCCGTTTGCGGTCGATGCCCCGAGCACCGTTCCTGATGGCTGGCTTGCCGATTGGGCAAGAACGCTCTTTCTGTCCATGAAAAAATATGCTCCGACGGCGATTGCCATCAGGAATATTCCGGCATAGATCTTGTTCGCATGCATTGCTTGATTTTACTACAGTCAGACCCTCTATGCCATGCACAAAAAAGGAAAAAGCGGGCCGAGAATGCACCCTTGCGACAAGCCATGCAATGGCCGATCTCGCATCTCGCATGACGCGAAGTCATGCACATTCACTTAGAGGATATCGATTGCGGCCTTTAGGCGAAGCAAGGTCTCTGTTTTTCCGAGAATTCCGGCAAGGGCAAACGGGTCTGGAGAGCGCTCGGCTCCAGAGAGTGCCACTCGCAAAGGCCACAGCACCACTCCTCTGCCTTCATGTTCGGCAAGCGGCCACAGGGCGGCTTTGACGCTATCCTTGTTCCATTCGCTGCCGTCATCGGTATGCTTCTCCAGGATTTCTCCTACCTGGTTGAGAATTGCCGCAGTGGAAACTGAGTCGATCTGAATTTTTTCGCCTGCTCCGTTTTTCCACATCTTTTCAGGGCAAATGAGCAATGCCTTGAATCGCTCGATCGTAGCAATGCCATCAGCTTCGGGATTGTCGAGAGGCGACCTGAAGAAATAATCAAATTCGCCATTATCGAGCATCGCATTAACCTCGCCAAAATATGAGATTCGCTCCCGCATGATTTCAATCAGTATGCGCTTGAATTGCGCATATGTCGGGCTGGACGTATCGGATATGTCGATTCCGCGATCCGCGAATTTTTTCTTGAGATCGATTGTCGGCGCCTCTGAATCTGTATCGCCTGCCGCGGATGGCTTGGTCGGCAATGCGCTCGCATTATTGTCGAGATAGCTGAAAAACCTGCTCAACCACTGGTCATCACTCATCCGAGTGAGATATTCCCTATTCGTCCATATCAGCTTGTCCTCATTGAGCTTTCCGCCCGCGCTTTGTACCATCTTGAAATCGAATTCGGATGCGATCTCCTTTGCCGACATGATCTCGCGCTCATCGCCTGGATTCCATCCGATAAATGCAAGAAAATTCAATACGGCTTCGGGCAAATACCCCTCGGCGCGATATGCCAGTATGTCCTTTGCGCCATCTCTTTTTCCGAGTTTCTTTTTGCCATCAGGAGACATGATCGGCGGCAGGGTTGCGAATTCCGGCCGGCCAGCACCTATCTTGAGTCCGAGCGCTTCGTACAGCGCGATGAATTTCGGAGTCGAAGAAATGAATTCATCCGCCCGACAGATATGCGTCACTCCCATCAAAAGGTCATCGATGATATGAGCAAAGTTGTATGTGGGATATCCGTCGCTTTTTATGAGTATGAAATCATCAAGCGACTCTGGACCTGCGGACAGGGGTCCTCGAACGAGGTCATCCCATCGTACGTGACCGGCAGCGATCATCTCGTCGGGGATGCGCAATCGCAATGGCACTCGCTTGCCGTCCTCATCAATCCATGGAGAAAGACGCGAAGCATCAGGCCTGTGATCTCTGTATAAAAATGGGCGCTTCTCCTCCTCTGCTTTCTTGCGGAATCCGTCCAATTCTTCCTGCGAATACGGATCTGCATATGCCAGTCCCTTGTCAATCAGGATGCGTGCGTAGGTGCGGTACGTATCAAGGCGCTCAGACTGAATATACGGACCGAAATTTCCTCCGATATCAGGACCCTCGTCCCAGTCGATCCCGAGCCATTTGAGGGATTCGATGATATGGCCAATTGACCCCTCCACTTCTCGCTCCTTGTCAGTGTCCTCGATGCGCAAGATGAAGGTACCTCCTGTCGCCTTGCCCGTCAGGCAATCTGCCAGTCCCTGCTTTGCCTTTTGTGCGAATGCCCAGGCAAACAAGGCGGTCCGTACCCCTCCCACATGCATGAACCCCGTTGGCGATGGCGCAAAACGGGTCACTATATGCCCTGACGGGCGCGTATGGGGCGTATGTGCATGAGATGTCATGTATGGCTTTATATGATAGCAAATATGGCTTTTTTCATTCTATTGACAATATATATTCTACATGTCATTAATTCAGGCTATTGTTTTGGCTATTCCTCATGTCTCAGGCCGATTTTCAGGATCTCATGCGCTATCAAGTCGGCGGCATCGGTTCGCGCGAATGTCTTTGCTCGCTCGGACATCCTTGACGCAAGGGCCGGATCGGTCAGGATTCGCTCGATCTCATGCGTGATTATTTCCGGTGTGAGATTCGCCTCCTCGATGACGACGGCGCCACTTTCACGCGCGTAATTATAGGAATTCTTTCGCTGATGATCGCCATTGCTGTCCGTGATCGGAACCAGGATGCTCGGTACGCCCCAGAGGGCGATTTCGAATATCGTTGATCCTCCTCGAGAAATGACAAGCGAAGCCGCGCCGGCAGCCATTCTCATGGAGATCGTATTCAGATAGTCGAATACGTGGTATCGCTGCAAGAATTCGCTATTTTCCAAAATGACGCCAGCGGTGCGCTTTGTCTCCTTGAACAATCCTCTTCCTGTCTGATGAATGATCTGATATGACTTCACCAAATGAGGCAAAGCGGTGAGGATCGAATCGTTTATGATCTTGCCGCCGCCGGATCCGCCCAGTATCAATATGACAGGGATTCCCTTTTCAAGGCCGAGATATTCGAAGGCGCCGCTTGTCAGGGGTTCCCGTATCTCCTTTCGCACGGGCTGTCCGGTATATGCCACCCTGTCTTTTGGAAAAAACTCGGCCGCCTCCTTGTATGACAAGGCAATTCTTTTTGCGAACTTGCCCGCCCATGCATTGACCCTCCCCGGCCAGCTATCTGACTCGTGCATGACTACCGGAATGCGAAAGAATCGCGCGGCCACAAGAGCCGGAAAAGCGCCAAATCCTCCTTTTGAAAATATAACATCGGGCATGATGAAATATATCTTGAATATTGCCCCTATCACGCCGAAACCCATCTTGAACATATCTATGAAATTGCGAACGCGCGACATGCCCTTTGGATTGATGCGCTTTTTTCCAGCCATTGTCGCCACGTATTCGATATCATGATCAAAAAGCTCCTGCGCATTGTATGGATCGGGCGCCATAAAATACATTTTCGGCGCGAATAGCTTTTCCTTTCTGACGGCTTCAGAGATCGCTTCGGCTACGGCAATAATGGGGTAAAAATGCCCTCCGCTTCCCCCTCCTATCATGAGAATTTTCATATTGACCCTATTGTACCAGTCTTAAGGGCAAGCCTCAAAGGAAAACAATTTTAACAAGCTTATTACGGCCTAGGGTCTGCGGGATAGCCATAAGACCTTAGGCATCCGTCGTACTTAGTCCATTGATTGCTAGACATCGAAGAGGATCCCTTGGCTAACAAATAGCATTCTTTCCTGATAGTGATCGGCCTTATTTCAGACCACCAAAATCCTGCTATCACTAATAAGATTAGGACCAAGGTCGGTATTGCAATTATATTTTTATATTTATCGAGCATTTTTATTTTGTTTTTTTTATCACTTCCCTTCCGCAACCTTGGGCTTTCCCTTATACCTTGAAATATTCAAGATGATTCCGACCGACGCCAACGTGAAGAAAAGCGCCGTTCCCCCATGGCTTATGAACAAGAGCGGCGTACCGGAGAGCGGGATGATCGACAGCATGGCAGCAATATTGAGGAATGACTGCGTGATGATAAGGGTGATTATGCCGACGATGAGGAGCATCGAGAACGTATCGGGCGCATGCTTGGCTATTCGAAGCCCGCGGAATGCGAACAGTATGTACATGAATATTATGGTGACGCTTCCGAGAAAACCGAATTCCTCTGCGGCTACGGCAAAAATCGAATCGCCGATAGGCTCTGGCAGAAAGTTGAACTTCTGGATGCTTTGTCCGAAACCTCTTCCTGCAATCCCTCCTGATCCGATGGCAATCAGCGATTGCTGGACCTGATAGCTGGATCCGGTTGGGTCACGCGACGGGTCTATGAATGTCTGGATTCTATTCATGAGATATGGTCTCTGGAATACGAGTATGGTCAGCCCCAGGATTCCGATTATGCCAAGGACGAACATGTCTCTCCATTTTCCTCCTGCCGTGATGTATACGGCTGTTCCGGCAAGGACGATCACCATGAACGTATCGGTGTCAGGCTGCATGAGAACAAGTCCTGCCGTGATTCCGATCAATATGACGAAGGGCAATGTGCCGAGCTTCCACGTGCTGACTTTGTTCTTCACTGATGCGAACCAGCATGCGAGATACATGACGAAGCCGAGCTTGTAAAATTCGGCTGGCTGGACGCTGAATCCTCCGATGTCGAGCCATCTGCAGGCACCCTTGGTACATGTGCCGAGCGGCGTGAAGACGAGCAGCATGAGGGCGAACGATGCGATGAGGATATAGAAGGCATGCTTGCGCCAGAACGTATAAGGAATCCTGGAGGCTATGTACATAGCAATCAGTCCCCCTCCTAGACCCAGAACGATCTGGTTGAAGAGAACGGCCTTGAATTTCGCTCCGCCGTATAATTTTGCCAAGAGACCCATCGACGCTGACGTGAAAATAAAAAAGCCGACGATGATCAGGGCGAGCGTGATTATGAGAAAGGGCTTGTCGATTTTGCGTTTCATTTTGCAGATACACTATAACATGTTGTCACGTCAATTTTTCACAATGCCAGAGGTCGCGATTCACTTTTATCCCAACAAGGCAATCACTGTCCCAAACAGCGCGCAAATGACCGAGACGACCCAGTATCTCATCGTAACCTTGTATGATGGCCACCCTATCGCCTCGAAATGATGGTGCAGAGGGGCGATGCGGAATACCTTTTTCCCGAAAAATCTCTTGGAAAACATCTGGATCGACGAGGAAAGCGAGGTGACCATGAGCGGAAAGGCTATGATCGGCAAGACGAGCACCTGCCCCGTCAGGAATGCGACTATAGCCAAGGTCACAGTGAGGCCAAGCATGCCCGTCTCGCTCAGATAATATCGTGCCGGAGGAATATTGAACCAGAGAAATGCCAGGATTCCGCCGATGATCGTCGCGCAAAATGCCGCGATGTCATATTGGCTTTGCTCGAATGCGATCAAGGCATATGCGCCGAACGCTGATGCCATGACCCCGGCTGCCAATCCGTCTATGCCATCAATCACCGATCCCGTAAACGTGCCAAGTACGACCAGGATAAAGAACGGTATGAACCAGAGGCCGAGGAAGATGTCTCCGTAAAACGGAATGTGGAGCATTAGGAAATCGAGCTTATTGTAAAACCACCATGCGCCCACCGCCCCGATAAGGATGACGACCAGGATTCGCATGCGCCTCGTGATGCCGTCGCTCATGTTCATGTCCTTGCCGTAAATCTGCAAGAGATCATCCATGAGCCCGATAATCGATGCGAATAAGAGGGCGAACAAAGGGAGGATTGTCTGGTTCCTGCTCAGAAAATTGAGCTTCAGTGTCGCATTGTTTGGAAAAAAGTACGAAAGAATGGCAAATACCACGATCGTCACGACCACAGAAAGCCAGACTATCACTCCTCCCACGCGCGGCGTACTCGTCTCGCCTGCGACATTGTGGATTTTCTGGAAATCGGCAGACATCGCTGCCGTATTCTCGGTGCTTCGGCTCTTGCGCCTCCACATCCGATACTTGTACATGTACTTGGTAAGCCAGGCGGTGAGCCATATTCCGGCAGCAAACGATACGATGGCCGGTAACAAGACCTTGATAGCGTCGAGAGACATCATCTTTTTACTATATCATATCGGCATGGGTATGCCATGCTCGCATCCTCTTACCTCATGGGTATAAGGGATGCCAGATATTCCGCATCGCTAAAGCGGCCATCAATGGTCGATCCGAGCACGACGATGCCATAATATGCCCCGTTTCGCTTGATGACGAGGGCCAGATTCCCGCCTGCCTCATCCGTATATCCGGTCTTGCCGAGATATATGCCGGGAATGCGTTCGAGGGACTTGTTTGGATTGTCTATGGCGATGGCTTTTCCACTCGAGGTTCGTATGAGGGCGTCTCCCGATCTCGTCGCGGTTGCCAATTGCGGATACTTCTTGACTATGATATCGAGAAGCTTCATCACGTCTTTTGCATTGCCAGTCGATCCTGATCCGTCACGCTCGGTGAGGCCTGACGCATTGACAAAGCGCGACTCTGAAAGGCCCAGGTTTCTTGCCGTAAAATTCATGTATGAAATGAAGCTGTCTCGATCGATGATCCCGCTTGCCAATGATTGGGCAGCAAAATTCGATGATGACAGGAGCATGTATGAAATAAGGTCGTCGGTTTTCATATATCCTCCGACTGCCACTTGCCTGTCAGCGGCCGTCTGTGCCGACGTTCTCGATATGAGGCGTATTCTCTTTGGCGGATTTGCCCATATCGCGTACATCTCGCGCACCGTAACCGCTGTCATGAGCTTCGTGAGCGAGGCCAGTGGCTGCACAGTCAGCGCGTCCTTTTCATATATGGTTTCGCCCGTGGTCATGTTCACGAGGAGTACCCGCTTTGCGATGATCTTGCTCGCGTCAACGGGCGTCTGGATCGATTGGCCGGCAATCGGGGTCAGGACTGGTTGTATGGGCTGGACCGTTTGCATTTGCGCATGTGCTTGGTATGGAAAAAAGAGACATGCGGCATGACTCATTGCCAATGCGATAGCGCATGTGGCAATTATCGATCTTGCGAACAAAGACGTCGATGTAACTGTATCGTACATATGCACATTATACGCCGACTGGTCTCTAATCACAGTATGGCAAACGCATTTAGTGTGTCGAAGCGCTTTCTTCCGTTCCGTTTTTCTCGCTGCCCTCGCCGTTCTCGACGGTCGCATCTGGCACGGCGGATTCAGCAAGCGGCTCCTCGGCATTTTCGTCTGCGCTTTTGAAATCTGCAATCTGAGCCTTTACGATTTCGAAATCAGGCAGTTCGCCGATACTCGACAATCCCATATGGCGAATCAGCTCCATCGAAGCGCTGTATACGCTTGCTCGGCTATCGTTCGGTGCGGGCTTTCGCTCGATCAGTCCGCGAATCAACAGGTTTCGCAATATGAAATTCGAGTTGACGCCACGAATATAATCGATTTCGCTTCTGCGAACCGGGCCCTGATAAAGAACGATTGCCAATGTCTCGAGCCCGGCCTTGCCCAGCTCTCTCGAAAGCTCTTCCTTGCGCACCGCTTCGATCAGTCTCGCCGATTCCGGGTTCGTGCCGAGGGTGTATTCACCTTCATGCTCGATGAGGACTATGCCTCGGTTCGACAGATCGCTGCGCACTTCGGCAAGTGCTGCTGTGACATCTTCCTTGCATGATGCCGTGAATTTGGCAAGTTCGGCAACAGTCATGGGGTCGCCACGCCAAAACAGGATGGCCTCTATGTGGTTCTTGAGAGGCGCATTGTCATTGCTTGCGTGCTTTTCGGCGCTTTGGCCATGGGTTTCTTTTGGCATATTCGTGATCTGCATTATATCATTTAAATATCGCTGGTACTCGGATACATGCTTGAGGAAAACTTCATGATCCCACCTGGCATTCTTGCATTCCAGGATATTCTGCATGATCTGACGCTCGTCACCTGTTGAGGTTTTGGCAAGGACTACATAGGAAAACGGGGCATCGTTTCCTTTGAGCACCTCCTTCATATATGCCGTTTGCGCCAGATTTTTCAGGAAATACATGACATCTTTTGACGTGATTGCGGATACGTCGGACCATTTCATTCTGATTACCTTGTCGATATGAAGGCAGATCGCATCTTCCGGACCAATCTCTGGCAATGCGAAATCCGCACGCACAAACGCCTTGCCGTCAACATGCATCCAGTTCTTGAAATCCATGAGGAGAAGCTTCGGATCTATGTATGATGCCAGATTTCCGATGCATGTTCCGTCATTCAATTCTGACTGATATAAAAATCGAAATCCGAACTTTTCAACATTCGGGATTCGTCCGGACAGGTCGCGCTGTATTTTTTTCTCTAGTTCCAGCGGAGTCTGGTTCGAGACGATCGCTATCGCATCGATATCGCTTATTCCATGGACATAATCGGGCGTCAGTATCGAACCCCACAAATACACGGAAAGAATGCCTTCCTTTTCGTATGTGCGGTATATGCTTTTCAATTCATCGCTGATCGCCTGGATATGAGGGTTCATGTGTTTTTATTGCTCTAAATCATTCTTGGCCTTAATCACGAGTTCCGTCTGAGTAATGATCGAACCGCTTTGCATTTTGAATTTTTCGTCAGAAAAGATTTTCCCAGTTTCGACGAAACCGAGATTCTTATAAAAGAGTATTGCGTTTTCATTATATATGGCGACTTCCACGCACGTATCTTTTTTAGGGTCAAAAAAATCTCTAGCGGCCTGCCACAATTTCGTGCCGATGCCTTTGCCTACCTGATCTGGAGATACATAAATCGCTTGGAGCTGATTCTTGTCCTGATGTCTGACCGCGTAGCAATATCCAATGATTTTCTCTCCCTCTTTCGCCACAAAATATCTTTTGTCTTCCGATGCGATCGCATCGGTGATTTGCTCTTCAAGCTTGGCTATCTTTTCATCCGAAAATGTATCCTTCAGTCTGTATCTAATGTCATCAACCGTTATCCCGTTTGCTTCATTCGGGTATGTGACAAGCCATGAATCATAAGAAACATGCCGTATGCCCCTCGCATCTGTGGGCACTGCCGCGATTGTTTCGATGTCGTCTGTTGTATGTTCCATATTAGAATTAGATGTGCAAACGCATCACAGCGTCTCGTCTTCAACGTGTTCCACAATAACGGGCTCCGCATACTCTGGCACCCCTATCTCCATTCTCTCCATTTCGATTTCCTCGAATGTGCGATCCTGGCGCACGTCTATCGCGCCTTGCTTTACGAGCTCAAGCATGGCGAGGAAGCTCAGGATGACATTCACCTTTTCCATCTTGTCCATCTGGCCTCTGCTACCGCCCCCGTCCTTTCCCCTGCTAAATTGGCTGAACGTCATCTTCATCGCATTGTTTATGCGGTCTTCGAGGCGTTCCATCATCTCTTCGAGGCTGATGACTTTTTTCACTGTCGCCTTTGGCTCGACGACGGTCTTTGGCAAGGAATTCAAGACACGGTATATTGCGTCTTTCAGGGATTCTTTGGCTGTTTCAGGAGAAATATCCTTGCCTGGCGCAAAGACGATGACCGTTTCGTCCATATCCCCTCGCGGATATATTCGCTTTTTTCCGTACAATTCCCTGATCTCGACAGATTTCTTTCGGATAAGGTTAAGGATCTTGAGGCGGCGTTCGAGGTCCTGTATGTCCCCTTGTTCTTCTTCTGTCAGTTCGAGGCTTGGAAGCAGGGATTTCGCCTTGATAAGGAGCAAGGTCGATGCGATCAGGATGAACTGCGTCCTATGTTTCAGCGAATATTCCGGCAGCTGATTTATATGAGAAATATACTCGTCCGTCACGCTGGAAAGCGATATGTCGCTGATGAAGAGCTTGCGTTTTTCTATGAGATTAAGGAGCAAATCCAAAGGCCCCTCGAATACGGGCGTCTTGATTCTGAATGCATGATCGTGATGCTGGCGATCAGTCGCGGCTTCCGTTCGCGAAGATTCCGCGGACTGCTCTTCCGAAGCGGGATCCGGAGGCATCACATTCGGTTCGTCTGCTGTCATGTCATTAGATTATATAGGATTTCAGGCGGTTTGTCTGGCATCTTATGAAATCAAGGCATGAAAACCCCGACGCATGGTGATGCGTCGGGGATGTGTCGATTGATGCACATGGATGCTGGCGTATGCGCCGATACCAATCATGCCTCCGCGAGGGCGGCATTTCGGCCGCAAACAACAACAGACCTGGCTAGGGCTACAGCCTCCCATGTGCTGGCCCCGTTAATCATATCTTCAATCTTTGCGGCTCCAAATGCGATAACCCAGCGGCATGAGATCGGGGATGCCCCAGCCATGCGCGATATGATGCCATGGCTCATGTCATGCGTGATTTCGGGCGCAGGGCATTCTCTGGTGACGGCCTGTGGCTGAACGCTCATGGCATGGTTGTCTCCGTGTGATTTCATATTGAATGGGAATGTGATCCTATTCCTGAAATCACTTTTATCCTCTCCGGGAGGGTCGGCAATATCGATTTTAGCTCCGGTGCATGTGCCGAACCATACCTGCCAACCGTATGTTTCATGCGGCTTGTGGGCAATACAGAACTCCGTACCCTTGGTCTCGATGAGGCCGAGGGTTTCGAGGGCGTCTTGGGCGGTTGGCAAAAATTCCGGGCCGGAACCCACGGATGAGTGGGTACGAGCAAGCACGATCGGCATCAGCGGATGGCCGAAATCGGTTCCCGATTGAATCAGCGCATTTAGAGCGTTCAAGGGTCTCGATTTGGCACGGTTGTACGCCACAGTGGCAGCATCGAGCGCTTGTTGTGCCGCTACGACGGGAGCCAATATGGCGCTCAGGGAGTCCTGTGCGTCAGGGGGAGGATTGGATGGTGTGTTCATGGTGTCCTGAATTTCGGAACGTTGTTTTGGTACAGATCCAGGCGCGGAAGTGCGTCTCGGTCTTCGCATACAATGCCATTAGGCGATGATGTGGTCAAGTCCATCTTTCGCCCTTTTTTCATCTTGCGTCCACCTCTTTCTGCCACCATATCACCCCCCCTACTGACCCAATCAAAAAAACTGCACGAGAGGACCCGTACGGTTTTTTTCTCGTAGGATGAGATTATGGATTCAGCCTTCTCACGTCTCTTGGAAGGTATGTCGCCTCGCGCACGTTCGGAAGGTCGAGCAGCTTCATGATGAGGCGTGCCGGACCTATTCCCGCTCCGCCATGAGGAGGGCATCCCCATCGGAAGAAGTTCAAGTAGTCCTTGAGGGCTTCAAGGCTCATGCCCTTTTCGAGAGCCTGCTTTTCGAGGATTTCGATTCGGTGTTCGCGCTGCGCCAGAGTGGTGATCTCGATTCCGCGAAACAGAAGGTCTGCTCGCCTCGATCGATCATTGTCGTCCGTATGCCGCATATGATAGAAGGCGCTTTTTGACTTGTGATAGTCAGTGATGAAGACGAATTCATGCGACATTTCTGCTTTTACATAATCGCAGATCGCTCGCTCTTCTTCAGGAGAAAGGTCATGGTCTTCCCCGCTTTCAACCGCTGGATGAGATATCTTGTTTCCGGTCGGCTTTCCCGTCTCGTCCATTTCATCCGTGCTCCATCCGCCTTTTGCCAATATTTCCTTCGCCTTGACCATCGGAATTCTGGGAAAAGGCATGGATGGGATCTGGACATTCAGCTCTGGAAACTGCCTTGCGACTTCCTCGAATCCAGCGACGATCATCTTTTCCTCGGCGTCCATGACGTCATGGTGCGAGTCGATGAATGACATCTCGAAATCCCATCCGGTGAATTCCGTCATATGACGAGAGGTGAACGATTCCTCCGCGCGGAAGATCGGACCGCAAATGAATGCCCGATCGAATCCCGCTGCCATTGCCATCTGCTTGTAGAACTGAGGCGACTGAGCGAGGTATGCCTTTTTTTCAAAATACTTCACCTCGAATACCTCGGCGCCCGTCTCTGAGGGAGTGGACATGAAAGACGGAGAATATACCTGCATGAATCCGTTCTCGGCCCATGCCTTGCGGAACCCTTGTTCGAGCGCTCCCCAAACCTTGAATATCTTTGCCTTCTCCGGCTTTCGGAGGTCGATCCATCGATAATCAAATCGAGTCGGGGCCTCGGTTTCCTCGTCGCTTCCCTTGATGATGACAGGGATCGGCAATTCGGGATTTGCAGCCGAAAGTATTTCCAATGTGCTTACCCCGATCTCCACTCCTCCGGGTGCTTGCGCATATTCCTTGACGGTACCATAGATCGCAACCACCGATTCGGCTGAGAGCGATTTTGCCGCCTCGAACGCCTCAGCGTCCTTTGCCTCGATGACAGTCTGTACGATTCCCGTAATGTCTCGAAGGATAAGGAAGATGACCTTGCTTTGCACTCGAATCGTATGGACGAATCCCTTTACCAAGATTTCATTGCCAACATGCTGTGGCAATTCCTTCACGTATGTTCTCTTTTTTGTTTCTGTCATGTTTAAAATAATTAGTGAGTAACGAGGGTGACAAAATGGAAATTCATCCTGTTTGTGTTTCTTTTTTTGCCAAAGCCAAAAAGAAATACCCCTCCGAATTCAGTCGAATAATCGAGATTTCGATATATCTGTGAATTCGCAGGGGCGATTGTGCCTTGCGGCTTTCTTCGCGGTGCCACCCTGGTTTAAGGCTAATTCATGGCCACGTTCCGGTTGTCGAAATTGGTCAAGAATCAGCCTCTTCTCGTTGCCGTCTGCGGGACGGAACAGGCTTTTGGGGCCTGTTTTGCCGGAGAGCTCTACTGGCCAGCCAGGGGTCAAAAATGTCCGCTATGGGCAAATTTGAGCCCCTGGGAGGGGTTCTTCTCTCGATCCTCGCCGGTGTCAGCCGGGTCATCGGTTGAGTGAATGATACTACGGCTCGGAGGGGCTGTAAACTTGCGCGTTTCGACGGCGGGTTTATAATGCCCTTGTTATGGGACATCCCCGTAACGCATTTTGGGGGAAACCCACGCACCCGGCCTTATCCCTGACGACGACGGTCGTTCAGTAGGGGTCAGGTGAGGATCTCAGGGAAGCTCGAGCAGTCGCTTGAGTTTTTCTTTTACTTTTGCAAAATCTTCTGGGCACAATACAGCCATGAGATCCTGAAAGCGCTTTGTGCTGACCATTCGTATCTGATGCAGTACGGCCCACCTGTCCCTCCCGTTTACTGTTATATGCGTAAACCAAGTTCCCTCTTTCTTCTTCATCGTGATCGGGATGACTATGCATGAATCAGGTGTCAGTTTTTTAATTATCAAAACAGGTCGAAGAAAATGCTCGCCTTTGCCATTCAATTCACTGCCGATATTCAAACCCGTTACGCACCACCAGATTTCTCCTTCGTCAAAAAATGGCCGATACTCTGTAATCACTATGGATTTTTTGTCCTCGTTCCACGTGTCATATAAATGCACATCAAATTGATTCACGTAGCGCATGCTACGCTTTTGACATGAACTTCTGATCAATTTTCAAATATTTTTCGAGATGCACTACAAGCAAAACCCAACCCTCTTCCTGAACTCCGTCACGAGACCGGCTGTCAGATCCCGTACCCGACCGGCATTGTCTGCCAGCATCTTTTTCACGGCTTCCGGATCCTTGGCAATTTCTGCCCTGCGCTCTCTGAGCGGCTTTATGAATGCGATCAGGTCCTCTATGAGAGCTTCCTTGAGGGCCTTGTACTTGCCCTTATGTGCTGCATACAACTCATCGAGCGACGCCTTGTCGCGTACCAGCTTGTGAATATTGTATACATGCTCAGGGATTCCGCTGATCTTGCCTGACGCGATGTCATCGGCATTTCCCGAATCGGTAACGATTGCCATTACTAATCGTCGAATCTCGTCATCCTCGGAAAAAAGAGGAATGTGATTGTTATAGCTCTTGCTCATCTTCTGGCCATCGATGCCAGGAATGGTTTCGACGTCTTCGAGTATCTGGGCCGTCGGAAGCTTGAACAATTCGGGCTTCCCTTTTTCCGTGCAGAAAATCCGATTGAACTTTTCTGCAATGTCTCGCGCCATCTCGACATGCTGTCTTTGGTCTTTTCCGACTGGCACGATATCGGCATTTTGAATGAGGATGTCAGCTGCCATGAGAACAGGATAGTCAAACAGGCCAACAGTGGCTTCCTTTCCTTTTGCGACCTTGTCCTTGTATGCATGCGCCTGTGAAAGATATGGCATCGTGGTTATGCAATTGAATGCCCATGCCATCTCGGTCACTTCGGGCATGTCGCTTTGCTTGAAGATGAGGACCTCCTTGGGATCAAGGCCTATCGCGAGGTAGTCGATCGCAAGATCGAGCGATCCGCCAGCGAGAGTCTCGCCATCCTGCATGGTGGTCAAGGCATGCATGTCCACGATTGCGGCACGCGTGTCATATGAGCCCTGGTTGTCGACCAGCTGCTTCATTGTCCCGAAATAATTGCCCAAATGGGGCCGTCCTGAGGGCTGGACTCCCGTGAAGAAGATTTTTTTCATATATGCGATATGGCTATAGTAGCAGATTTTCCAGAAAAATTGCAGGTTTGCGTCTCCTCGCAATTTACTTCAAAATCCCGAAATGAAACACGTCAATCCTCTTGCCTGCCTTGATTCGAGCTGCCCTAAAATGGCCGTCTTCTCTGAATCCAATTTTCTCGAACACTTTTTTCATGGCCAGGTTTGATTCCTCGACCTCGGCACTGATTCGTTCGATGCCTAATTTTGAAAAAGCATAATCCGTTACTGCCCGAATGGTCTCGGTCGCCACTCCTTTGCCCCAATAATTCTTATTGCCAATAACCACACCTATTTCAGCGGTCTTGTGATACGGGTGAATTTGAAAAAGAGACACGGTTCCGATCGTTTCGCCTCTATCCGTTTCGACAGACCAGTAATACCCTTCCTCGTCAGACTCGCATTCTTTTATATATTCCAACTGTTCGGAAATGTCCTGGTGGGTATTTTGAGGCTCGGGCATATGTGCCTGGACCTCGGGATCAGTATCCCATGTCTGCCAAAGCTCTGCATCTTCGGTCTTGAACGGTCTGATAATGAGGTTTCCTGTCTTTATTGTGGGTGAGATCATCTTTGTATGATAAAAGAAATGCCGCATCGAGTCTAGGACTCGATGCGGCACGCGTTGTGGTTGCCCTACCCTGAGGTGGGACTTGGCCATGATTCTTGATCAGGCCCTGCGGCGGCGAACGCCGCGCATGCAGACTGAGTCGACCACCGTGCCCAGAGGCACGATCGTCAACTTACCGGCATTTATCTTTGTCATGTTGATTTCACCCCCTTTCCAGATGTGGTGTTTTCGACTCGGAGAACCGAGCATTCTCGATACTACACTCGAATGGGGCGATCAGTCAATCGTCCTCGAGAATGCATTGATTATCTGAGGTAGCATGTGGATAAGCAAGTGCCCAGTCACGTCATTAACATCCCTCATGGGATTATACTCAACGACGTCGAGTCCGACTACCTGATGTCCTCTTATCAACGAACAAATGCATTGCAGGACCGTATCGGGCATCAGACCCATCGCCACCGGAGTTCCAGTACCTGGCGCGAAGGAGGGGTCGATGACATCAACATCGAATGATATATAGATCTGTTCTGACGGGTCAATTCTGAGGTTGCCGATGATTGATTCCAAGGAACCACACCCACATGAGTAAATTGCATTATAACCGCAGGCATCAAGTCTCCTGCCGGTCATGCCCCTTAGCCCAATGTGGGTTACCTTGGCGACAAGTTCGTCTTTCATTATTCGCGTGACGACGTTGCCGTGATTATGCGAGATTACGTCATCGTGGTCAGCAAGATCGGTATGAGCATCGAATATGATCAGGTGTGTACGTTTGGACCCGTTTTGCGAAACAGCCCTCATAATCGGATGCAGGCATGAATGGTCGCCGCCGATCGAAACGGGAACGGCACCCCTTTTCAGGACATGTTCTGCCACCATCTGGATCCGATTGAAGAAACCTCCAAAGGGTTCTCCGATTTGATGTATCACATCCCCGACGTCAACCAGGCGGAGACCCTCACACAATGACGCGTTGTTTTCAGAGGGCCACCCTGAGCACCCTAAACTTCCAAATTTCGCACGGTAGTCCATCCCTTGAAGTGACAATTCACGGAGACGACTCGGCCCGAATCTGGAACCTGGGTAGCCTGTCGATCCAAGATCGAATGGCATTCCCAGAAGTGCGAATTGATACGGATATTCTGCATCCAGTGCACAGGAAGGAATACCAAGGAGTGAATTGGCGTGAGTTTCTACCAGGGCAGTATCTGCGATCTCAATCATCGACATCTTCCCATCGATCGTTTTTCCTGACTCCTGGAGGATGCCCTGTTGAATGAGATCGCGCACAAACGCTTTAACGGCCTCGATGTCTTCGGTTTCAACAATTTGGTCCATGTTCCTCAGGTCCGCTGGTATGGCAACGGGCCCTTGGAACAACATGAGTAGCCCCAATACGTCTTTAGAGACATCGAATACTTCTCCCGTGTTGGAATTTCTGATCCTTCCGGTAATAGGATTGATCAGTTCCAGGGCGGGGTTTACTATAATGGTTTTCATCGTGAACAGAGTTTGCAGTTTTTGAGTTTAGGGATTTTTGTGAAGTGATACCTCAGATTAAGGAAATCCACTTCGGCTTTACGGTTTTTCATTGCGATCGGCGCGCATCGTGTAAGTATGCGCACAGCTTCCTGGGCTTGAAGCGTAGCTATCTGTGCCCCGATTGGGCAAATCGTTCCCCCGACTACGTCGCCAGAGGGCCGATTGTTGATCCTGAAGCCGTCGAGTTGCTTTTCATAGATGCCGCTGTCAGAATAACAAAACCAACATGATGTCTGATACGGTATCACTGTCTGTCCCAAAAAACTGAGATGTCCATCATAGCCTCCGCAGAGAATATGGGGGACATGCTTTTCGAAACACGCTCGGGATACAATCGCATTTGTCCTGTCGACATCTGGCTTGTCAGCGCAATTTATCACAAGGCTGACATGGTTCAGTTTCGCAGCTAGTTTCCTTGAAGAATTTATCCGCTCTGAATGGGTGACCACTTCGGTGTTCCTGGATACTGATCGGCAGTACCGCTTGGCAACTTCCACCTTTAATTTATTCAGGTGTCTGCTGGTGAACATAGCCTGTCGGGGTATGTTGGAAACCTCCACGCGGTCATCATCCACAAGTATGAGCTTGCCGATGCCGATTCGTGCGAGCATCTCAACCACCCATGTTCCTATCCCTCCGAGTCCCAGGACCAGAACGCTTGCATCAGTGAGGGACGTCATCATGTCATTTGGAAGATTTGTCGGGGTTCCAAAGGACCCGAAGAACTCAACCGTTCTCACATTCCTCTTTCCAAATCTTGCGAAATCGGTGAATTGCCGTTCTTCGATAACAAGGCCTAGCCGTACAAGAGGATCCAAAAAATCGGCCATTTCCCTTTCGGTCAGCCTATATTTTGTTGTCAATTCAGCAATCGTTGTTTGTTCATACAACCTCAGGAGTACACGATGTCCCGTATGGGATACCCTGAAATCATGAAGTTTGCGGGATCCGTCCATCAAGAAACGGACAATAAAGCCGCGACCATCTGGTTTTGAGAGCAGGGTCGCTGAGGGGTTTATCTGGTATTTCATCTAGTGTCGTTATGGGTTGTTGTGAAAGTTCTTTCCTCCGTGAAAGTAACACTTTTCAGCATTATGTCAATTCGCGATACGGTATGCAAAAATACTGCACAAAACATTAAAACTCATACTCCGCCCTCTTGTTTGCGCAAACGGAAAGCACGTTCAGGTGGCGAAGGACATATGCCGCGGCTGACGATATCTCGGCAACGGAAACCGCCTCCATCTTCTCGATCCATTGATCCGGATACGTGATGTCTGTATAGAGGAGAAGCGTCGATGCGTCACTGTCTGCCAGATCCTGCACTGCCTGATTGGCGAATATTTCCCTTGCCCTGATTCGCGTCTTTGCCAATGTGACCATGTCATCCGTAAAATTGCCTTCAGCGATTTTCGTGACTTCGGCCCTGATGATGTCGAGTGACTGCTGGATGTTTTCAGGGGCAATATTGAGGACAAAGGCGAACGTACCGAATCTATCGGCATTGAATTGCGCGCATCCTATATGATAGAGCAGATGTTTTTCGTCTCGGAGAATCCTGCTCAGGATTGAAGTGGCATCGCCTGCAAGCATCTGAAACAAAACAGCCAAAGGAAAATATCCCGCATCAGAAAACGGCTCGTCACCCACGCCTTTTCCACCTCTGCCAAAGGTCATGCCGCCGAAATGCACGACAGCCTGTACGTCTGGAATCTCAACGAATGCGAATTTCTTTGCGGTATCGCCAATGCGCGCTTCCGCCTCGGGGAATGCATGCGGACAAAAGAGTCCCAACGATCCTGCAGACGCATTCCCGTCTGTCGCCGTGCCTCTTTTCATTCCTTCGAAATATCGGCGGGCGAGGTCGTCGGCAGATGCCTCGTTGATGTCGCCATATATGGTCAGTATCGAATTGTCGGCGGCGAATCTTTGCTCATAAAATGCGACCATGTCTTCCAACTTCACTTTTGAAATGGACTCGACGTCTCCGAGTGCCATATATTCCGCCCCGGTTCCCGAGAAAATCGCCTGCCTAAAAGCCAGCCATCCCTTGAGGCTCGGCTGCTTCAGCTTGTTTAGGTATTCTTCCGTGATAATGGAACGGTGCTTTTCAGTTGCCTTCTCGGACAGGATCGCATGCGATGTGAGCTCTGATACGTAATCGGCGGCGGACTCTGCCTCCTCCTTTAGAACGGTGGCGTAGAAGCTCATCTTCTCATGGGTAAAGGTGGTGGCATTTCTCTGGCCCCCTTTTGCAGCAACCAGATTGAGCAATGATTCGCGGTTAGGATATTTCTCGGTTTGCTCATGGACGATATGCTCGAGAAAGTGCGCTGTACCAGCAGGCACGCCAAGAGCCTTGTCATAGATTGCTCCTGCGCGCATGACCAAGCGAACATCAACTATTCCCGTTCCCGGGAGATTTTTGTATATAAAAGTGAGTCCGTTGGAAAGCCTCTTGAGATTGAATGACATATCGGGCAATTCTATCCCCACAGGCTTCATCGTGCAACACTATGCTTGTACTGACGCAGATGCAGGCTGTACGTTCGGATTCTGAGGAGGCAAGGTTGACTGGGCCACTGAGGCGTCAATTGGGGCTGCGGGCGTCATGGTCTTCGTGATCTCGGATGCGGCAGGAGCCGGATTGGCTTCGGAGATATGAGGCCTCAATTTGTTGGGCACGATATCCTTATCCTCATTGCCCTCTTCTTTGGGGTCAGCAAGATCGAGTTCGATAAAGAATGTCGATCCCTTTCCTGTTCCTGCAGACTCCGCCCATACGCGGCCATCATGAGCCTCGATCATTTTCTTTGCAACGTATAGCCCGAGGCCGGTTCCGAGTATGTTAGTCTCTGATGCATTTGGAGCTCGGCTGAATTTCGCAAAAAGCTTAGGCATGACATCCGGATGGATACCCACTCCGGTATCGCTGATCGAAATGAGAGCCTTCCTTCCCGTGCCCGTGCCGTCGGCGGGGTCTTTTTTGAGCGATAGCCAGACATGGATGCCTCCTTTTGGCGTATATTTGATCGAGTTATCGAGGAGATTTCCGATGACCTGCTTGATCTTGCCCTTGTCGGCATTGATCATGTAGAGAACGCCGGGCGTGCTGTCGAATTTCACTGAAAGATTCGCCTTTTCTACATTCGGGCGAAGCTCATTGACCACGGTCTCGACGAGTTCCTTGAGATCGAAGTTGCTGAAATCATATTGCATTCTTCCCTGCTCTATTCGCGAAACGTCAAGGTAGTCGCCTACGACAACGACAAGATCCTGAGTCGACTTGTATATCTTCTCGACGGCATCCTTGACGCTCGGCACAAGTTCGCCGAAATCGCCTTCCAGGATCATTGATGCATAGCCTTTGACGGCGGTAAGCGGACCTCGCAGCTGATGCGATGCCATCGATACGAATTCGTTCTTCTGCTTGTCGAGATCCTGCAGCCGGTCATTGGCCAAAGACAAGTCGTTTGCAAGGCGTTCGATCTTTTCCCTGTTCTCTACTTCTTTCTTGACGCTCTTTATCAAGAATAAGCCGAATACGATGGATATGGCAAGCAATCCCATATTGAGAACGAAGTCCTTGCTGGTTTCCGATAGGAATGCGCGAATCAAAATGATGATCCACAGGCCGAATGTGATGAACTGCGTGGTGATGATCTTCACGTTGAAGAGCTGATGCTTTAGGATGCCGTATCCGCTTATGAGAGGATACAAAGAGAACAAAATGAGCGGATACGGCGGAATCGCGGGAAAGAACGTCGTCATGAAGACGCTGCCGCCACCGATCGATGCCGCAAGGGTGAATAGTACGGTATAGAGATATCTCATCCGTTCTTTCTTTTCTTCCGTGACGCGCATCTTGTAGAGACATACGATAATTCCGTATGTGACTAGGGCAAAAAAGTAAACGAAAAAGTAGAAATAGAGAGGTCCCGGTACCGGCGCGAAGTTGAACCCTACCTTGGGGACGACGTCAGAAACGAATGCCGGCAAAGGGTTGATGAGGACAAATGCAAGGGCCATCACTGTCGCCACGACAAATGACCACATGTTTTTCATGAAGGTCTTGGTAATGATGAATACCAAGAGGAGATAAAATAGGGGTATGAAGATGGCCGCATAATGCAATACGAGATTGCCTATGGCCGCCAAGGCCCTATTGTCAGCCACGGTCATTACGAAATACGCCGAACTCCAAACGGCCGTACTGATAGTCATCGCGAACCAGGCCTGATTCTCCGGCTTTCCCCGATTGTTTAGGAATACGATAAAGCCTGAGATGATCGCGGTGAATGCCCCGATCAGCAGCGAGATGCTATAGTAATTGAACGTTACGAAGTGCATTTATAAGTATTTGTTTCCGAGACACGTGCTCTCCTTGTCATTGTTTATATGCCGTGCCAGCGCGACAAGGTTCGGATAATTCACATTCGAACCATGATGCGGCTCTACGTGAATGTCGCCGACGTACTCTTCCTTGTTCCGAATCGCGTGCATTTCAAAGTTTACTAGCTTTCCCTCCAAAGCGTAAATGGCAGATTGTGGAGAAGAGCAAGCGACATGCGGATTTTCCTTTCCATATTCGAATACTCCCGCTGGAATACGGGACGAATTGAAATATCCATGCCAATGGCTCATCGCCATTCCCGTTTTCTCGATAGTGTCGACAAAGGCATCGTTTTGCCCGAGATATTTCGCAATAGTGGCATTGATCGCATTGCCGACCGCATGAGCAAGGATCACTTTGGTATCGAACGAAGGCTTGTATGTGCTGTCCATGCGGAGGCCGCGCGGAACCTCGATCAGCATCTTTCCGTTTTTGAGGCCGAGCTTGAGGAGGTCTTTTGAAGGATTGATATTGGTCTTGTCGGCACCTGACCGTATGGTCATTACCCAGATCTCAGGAACCTTCAGGGCATACGTATGTTTCCCCGTACCGGTACTCTCCTTATCCAGCTCTACGAGTATCCACAAGTCGCCCTTATTGTCATAAAAGAAATCCTGTTCCGGGTGCGCCGCCGCATGTTCGGCCAGTCCCAAATGCCTGATATCTTCGGATTTGATGTCTATTGGCTTCTCGAGGACGGTCGGCATCTGCTTTGCGAAAAACCCAAAGCTCATGCCACTCCTATTGTCGAGGTGCATCTTGCCAATGAGCTTGTGGAAGTTCCTGCGAAAAGGCAGATCATCGATCTTTTTTCCTTTTGGAAACAGTCGCGTATCGTCAAACTGGCGTGATCCGTCAAGCAAATCCTCGATTATAGGAGCATGCACGGAGTCATGCGGATCAAACTGCGTAGTTGATATGAGGAATTCGGAAAGCCTGTGAGGACTGATCGGCGCGACCACTTTGGGAATGAGCCCCTTCGTGATATGGCTGTCGAAATCAGGCGAATCAATCCTGAATATCGGATGCGATGCATTGTAGTTGTATATCATCCATTTTTCAGAATCGACCGCAATAACGATATTTGTCATGTGATACGCGAAGAATCCCATCGCTGTGTCGAAATGGGCATTGAAATCAGAGCTTTCATTGATATGTTTTGGAAAATCCAAGATCGAGATGATCGAATTGTCCTTAAAGTTGGTGATCTTCTGCATAGGCAGGTCATCCGCAGGCAATTCGCCGAGAACGAGTATGCACAGGCCTTTCTTGAATCGCTTTGGTGCGGTAAGCGAGGAGATGGTGCGCCAGTCTATGAAAAAGTTTGTCTGCGGCAGTCTGAAAACAGCCTTTACGAGCCAGATCAAGTCATTGAGCAGAAATTTTATGAATCGCTTTGCCCTTTTGCGGAACGGAACGGTTTGAAAAGCATCGGCGTATGCGGTCTGCTTCACGCCATGTTCCTTGAGCTTCTTCATGAGCAGCTCATATGCCTGAAAAATATCATCGCTGATCGCCGAGCGATCAAATGGCATCACGGTGATATTCATGTGCAATGCCATCTGTTTAGGATCGGTATGCACTATTTCTTCCATTCCGAGAATTTTCTGCAAGGCTTCCTGACTTAGCATGGTATGTATTGGTTATCTTGGGTTAACGGCTTTATGATATCACATCTGACGCTTGTCATCTTTCAAAAAAAGAAAGCGCCTCCGGAACAATTCCGGAGGCGCCCGATTTTCATGAGCGGCCTTTGCGCTCGAAGCGCCTGATCCACAACCTGAGGAGCCGACCGAACAGGTTCGGAATCCTTCTGGCAATCCAGATAAGGATGCGATCCGTACCCGTCGTGAAGCTCTCCTCGCGTCTCCTTTCGGAATCGCGGAGGATGGATGCTGCGGCACGTTCAGCCGTATGGTGCTTGAATGCACTATATACCGCAGGCCACGTATCGAGGTTCTCAATCATCGGCGTGACGACGATTGATGGATATGCGAGGGTTATCGTCACGTCCATGCTGGCGAACCTCACAGTTCGAGCGCGTACGCTGTCGGCAAGGCCTTTTTTGGAGTCGGCATATGCTTCAAACTCGTACCCAAAATTGACCAGTGCCGCGACCGAGCTGATTACGGTCAGATGACCGCCGCACTCCATATGCGGCAAAATCGCATCAAGGAAATTCTCCGTCCCTTGGCGATTCGTGCGGTCACAATCCTGGCGGTCAGCCCATGAGTCCACCCCTTTGAGAGTGATTCGCAGAATGCCCGCCGCGTGCATGGCGAGATCGATCTTTCTTTGGCCGAGCACCTTTGCGAGCCTTCTCAGACCAGTTTCATCACGCAGGTCCGCAGACATGCATGTTGCCATTGCGCCGAATTCTCTCGCCGCTGCTTCCAGCTTGGTTTCGTCTCTCGCGACCATGATCACTTGATATCCTTTTGAGATAAGGATCCTTGTGAGAGCCAGTCCGATTCCGGAAGAAGCCCCCGTTACAATAGCTAGCATTTATATCTTCTTTCTATGCCATTTCTGGCGGTTTGTTGTTGTGGTGAGCACGGGTCAACGACCCGATTCTGATAGAATAATACAATTATATAGCTATCATGTCAAGTTAGATGGGCTTTATAGCGTTGCCGCAGCGACATCACAGCAATTGCGATATCGGCATCGTTCCCGATTATTTTTGACACATGTGTTTCAACGACAGGTCTCATCAAGATCCAATCAATTTCCCTAAGACTCCTATTTCTTGTCCTCAAACAATCCAAGCACCCTCCTTCTCATATCGTCAGCAATGATTTCAGGGGCAAGGCTTCCGTCAACATAATACGGTTCCCCTATTCGTATATCGATCTTCTTGCGCAGCTTTGGAAAGCCTTTTGCGTTCTTGCGTGTTGATTTACGTATTGAAACCGGCACGACTTGGACTCCAGTATTCTTGGCCAGAATGGCCGCGCCCCACTTGAACGGCCCTATGACTTCGGGATGCACGGATGTAGGGTGCCAAATGCGTCCCTCGGGATACATGACGACGGTGCCATTGTTCTTTAGGATTTCATATGCCTTCTTGAGAGACTTTTCAGCTCCTTCTCCTGGAGTGATTCGGAATACTCCGAACAGGAAATAGATCACATCCACGACTCCTATCATTTTGAGAAATGCGAGAAACGGCACGATGAAGCGTCTTGACCCCATGAATCTGAATGGCAGCACATGCGTGAATGGAGGCACGAACAGGTCGAACATGAAGCTGTCATACCAGCCGATATGATTCGATATGAAAAGCAATGGCGCGTCGGATTTGGCATGGGCGTGATCCAGATTTTCCCTTCCCCTGACGGATATTGAGAAGAAGACATTGTAGAGAACATGGAAGACTGGAACAAAAAGGCTCTGAAGGAACCATGGAAATGAATGCTCGAAGAACAAGGAGATCTTCTTTTGGACAGTGAATCGAATTGACTTGAACTTTTCTAAAGAAAAATCGACAACTACAGAGTCGTCGATCTCCTTGATTGCGATTTGGTTGTGGGAGGCAGTCGTACCCTGCCCAGGACTTTGGGCATGAGGCGGGGCGACCACAAAAACGGGTTCATGTTCTGAGTATGTTTTCATGGGTATGTATTATGCATTATATGTATGATATGTCAATAGCTATCCAAGGGGTGCTCGGAAGCCCGGCCCCAGCTCAGAATTTCTTCAGGACGCCACCCCCTATCCCCTTGTCTCTGCCCGTCACGCGCAATATGGCGATTATCGGAACTACGATCGATGCGAAATATCCCCAATCCGAGATCCAAAAATTGCGTATCCCGCTGTTCGCGATTTGAAAGATATTGTATGCGGGCAATACGTGAAATGATAGAGCGAGTGCAGCAAGGACAACAGATCCGCCTATGAGCAGCGAGTTGATCCAGCGAGTCGGTCCATGGCCGAGATGCTCGTGTCCGAGGACGCGGAATACTGCCCAGAACACAGGCAGAAAGATGATGCCAAGAATGAGCGCATGCGAATAGAACAGCTCTACTCCAGATGTTCCAAGCAGCAATGCCTTTTCCTTTATCGGAAGCGCGGCATAGAGCATGGATGAGGGATAAAACGATATGATCGTTGCCAATAGGATGCGAGAACCCTTGTAGTATGCGAGAAGCGTCAGTATCGCGATCGATGCGACGACGATCAGGTTTATCATATGGAACATAATAGCATACAAATTTTCTCCATATACATTTTTTTTAAAAAAACACCCATCGGACACAGAATTCCGAGGGGTGATTTCTTGAATGCATCAGTCAGAAGTCTAATAGATCGTGAATGTCGAATCGCTCACGTCACAAGTGGTCGTTCCTGAAAGGCAGACCTGCATCAGATATGTGCCCGATATCATCGTTGACCAACCCATAGGCGTGCTGCCGACATACCAGTTATACGTATTGAGCGTTGTGTTTTGAAGGACATTGTATTTCGTGCCATATGAATACTGATTCGAGTAATCGTACGGATAATACGGATATGACGAAGACTGCCCAGGATTATATGCACATGTGCTACCTACTGGACATGTCGAGTATCCCTGCTGGGAAGCGGCACCATACGTATACGGATACTGATTGCTGCCCTGCAGTATGAAATTCACATCAACTGGCTGCGCGGCGAAATACTGGACATTAGGATATGACCATGAAATTTGCTTGTAGGAACCCTTCTGAAGCCATTCGCCCCCGTTAGGGCTGATTACCCGAGGGGTATTGGAATTATTTCCACAATTATAGCTGCCGTATGCGCAATAGTCTCCTGCGCCTACCGTGATTGTCGCTGTAGATTCTCCATATCCGATCACTCGCCCTGTCAGCGTATATGTGCCAGTTGGAACATTGTAGGTTCCCGGATAATGAGTAACGCTCCATGTCTGCGTTCCGTATGCGGGAATTCTCACGCTTGTCATCATCATGGTACAAGCCTGATTCGTCGCAGAGTCATATCCGCTGATCCTATAGCTCGTCTGGCATCCTGAGTTGAAGTTTAGGACTTTCTCAAAACCGGAAGTATTTCGAGCGCTGATAGTGAATGCGATCGCCTCTCCTTGAGCGTATGAATATTTGCTAGGCGAAACACTGAATGTGAGTCCGTCAGCATTCGTGCTGCCGCCGCCGTTGGTTACATACACAGTCGTCGTGGTCTGCGCTTCGTATCCCATATTGTTTCGAGCGCGGAACGTGATGGTATATGTTCCAGGGGCTGCATAGGCATGGGTAAAAGTTGATTGCTGGTTATATCCCGTCGTTGAAGGCACGGTCGCTGAGGCAACTGGATACGGCAACTGAGACTCATCTCCCCATGAGACATAATACGTAATCCGACTATTCTGTGGGTCAGTTGCGGTCAATGACCATGTACCTGTCTGATTAGTCTGAAGGGTGCTTGGCGCAGACAGATTTGAGATCACGGGCGCAAGGCTGTTCGTGCCAGTTCCACCACCTGCACACATCGAATTGAGCTTGGCTCGAGTTCGGGCTCCCACGAATCCCGTCCCGTATCGGAGGCCAGCTGGAGTCAGGATTTCCGACATGTACCTCTCCTGAAATCCGCTGACGAGAGAAGCTGTTTCCTCATTATACGTCTGAGCAGAGACCGACCAAGAATTTGATCTGTTAAAGCCTTCCCGCGCCAAGAGAATATGAAGATTCTCTACGGCAGGACCCGTGCTGCCAATTTGGAGATCATTCGTGAAGCTGAAGCAGTTATATGGATATGACTGGGCATAGGACTGCGCGTTCGCATTTCTCGAACCCGCAATAAGGACAGTGCTTCCGATGGCAAAAATAGCCGCGCAGGCGACGAGGGTCATTGTGAATGTCTTTTTCATGATAAGTATTGGCACGTTGCGTATAAGCGTATAATGCTTATATTGTACCATAAAATAGGTGTTGTGTCACTCACATGTTGGATCGCGTGCTACGATCCCGCCTCCCCCAACCTCTTCTTCAGCCACACCGGATCGATCACGCTCAAGAACCAGCCTGCCTTTGGGCCGCTCTTTTTTCCTAATATTGAAAGATAAATCGCCTCGAACAATTCACCAGGTTGGATATCGATCTTCGTCTTCAATTCATGAAGCATTGTATGCATTTCTTGGCCGTCGATTGTACCAGTCTTGCCTTCGACAAAAGCGAGGATTTCGTTAAGGGCCTCTTTTTGTTTTGGAGAAAGACTCATCGCGGCCTCAGGAAGAGTTTCCTGCATCTCATACTTATAATTCTCTGGCGCATATTCCTTTACCCAAAGGCCAGCATAATGAATGCGCTTCTTGAGCTCCTTCTTGTCCTCATCGCCTAGCGGCTGGCCGAGGATGTGTTCGACTTCCTTTTCAGTATCTAGATGAGGCATTTGTGCCAAAAACGCCACTACTGAGAATCGTGGCAAGTGCCGCTCTGGAATATGAGATCGCTCTGATTCAGGGTGTGAGAGCTTGAACATCCTGCTGTAATCGTCATTGTTTCCAGCAAAAAATCCCGTCGCGTATTTGTCATATGAATCAAATAGCACTGGAACCGTATCGCCTTCCGGATCGAATTCGATTACCTTCATCGGGTCCTTCTGGAGAAGAAGCAATCTGACCATCTCGGGAGGCAATAGATCCGCTATTTCGCGAGAACTTGAGCCTTTTCCCTTGGATGATGACATCTTTCTGCCGCCGATCTGGAAAAACTCGTACGGAACGTTGAATGGGGGCTCATGGTCGAATACTTCGCGCGAGATCGCATCGGCGATTTCTCTTGATCCTCCCTTTGTCGAATGATCCTTGCCTCCTCCTTCTACGTTGACTCCGACGACCTTGAACTTCGCGGCCCACTCCACCTTCCATGGCAGTTTTGCTCGGCCGTCATATGGAGAAATCCTCGAAGTATGCTTGCAGCCCTTGGTCCAGTCGAGATCATAGCAAGTGTATTCCACTGTACCGCCATATTCACCTTCCCCTTCCATGTAATTCGTAGCCTTGGTAGTCGAAACTTTGCCGCAATTCTCGCAGATAACATTGATTGGAAGCCAGTCCGAAGCTTTTTGTCCGCCAGACACTCGCTTGTAGATGTCGCGGATCTTATCTGCATGAATAAGCGCGAGCCGTATAGTCTCGTTGAATGAGCCATTTTTATACAAAGCAGACACTCGATAGAATTCCGGATCAAAGCCGATTTCCTTGATCACATCTCCAAATTCCTGACCATAGAATTCCGCAAAATTGGGTGCCTGACCATCAGGAGAAGGAACGACACAAAGAGGCTTGCCCATGAACGGCTCGAATGTTCCCTTGTCCAAATATACCGGCATGCCATCCATCGGATCAAAGTCATTGATTTCGAATTTGAAAACATAAGGAATGCCGCGTTCCTTTAGGATTTCAGCGATGATGCCATGAATGGCAACCCCTCGAAGCGACCCTACGTGAACTCGGCCTGAGGCGGTTTTTTCATCACGAATAATGAGCGGCTTTCCAGCTGCCACGACATCCTTCTGCTTTTCCAATATTTCATCGACTATGCGGTCTGCCCAGTACATATATTTGCGTTATCGGCTCATTCTATGCGATTGGAGGGGTTTTATCAAGCTGAAGCTATTTGTCTTTTATGTTGGCAAACATCCCGAATTCTTGTCCGTTCCACAATGATTTTGTCATGATATACATTAATCCAACCACTTGACCAAAAACAGACACGGCAAAAACTGTAAGAGCGCTTGCATCTATGACTTCAAATCCGTATTCACCACGAGCTCGATGAAATGTTTGCACAATAATGAGACCAGCTAGCAGGTAAAATGAGGCTATGGTAAGAAAGCAAACAAAATTGATTAATACCTTACGCTGTCCTTTCCTTTCGCGCATCAATTCTTCTCTAAAGGCTTCGACATCAAAGACTTTGGGTAAGGATGGCCTATAGGAGCTAGCCTTTGACTGTTCTATTTCTCTGGTCCAATAATCTGAAAGACTGTTGGAAATTATGAGTTTGTTTTCATCCATTTTATTCGGTTCTCAACAGCCGGCACAGAAACGCCGAAAAATTTGGCGACAATTTTCTTATCGTTCGTAAGGCTGAGAATCTCTTTAAAGTTTTCTTCCGGCATTAGTAATGCCGCAGCAAAATAATTTGCCTCTGTTTCAATCGGTTCGATTTCTGAAGAATAATCAAAGAGATCTATTCTGAAGTTTTCAGTACCTTTGTGTAGGATAAAATGGCCTAATTCATGTGCGATCGTGAAAGCCTTCGTTGTATCAACCAGAGAGTCGCTGACATATATTTGGGCTTTGCCATTCTCATCCCATTTAATTACACCTTTAACCTTTTTGCCGTCAAAAGGGGGCAAGTCCATGGAACGCACCTCCACCCCAATTTTCTCAGCAATCTCCAAAAGACTGTTCTTTGGATAAGTAAGGCCGGTGTCAATCCACAATTGATTGATGGATATGTCGATTTCTCTCTGCCTATCTTTCGTAATCATTGCCATTGATTTGATCATATCATATTTGTGGTTCATGCAAACATGGTCTCATACAATAGATTAAATGATGATGAAGGCTTATTATTAAGCACAGAGACATAACCCCTGAGCAAAACCAAGCCCAAATTTCTTAATAGCCGACAAGATATTCGCTACTCCAACCCCTTCAGCTTCTCGAACAATTGCTTTTGCTCCTTGCTCAGCTTTGATGGAATCTTGATGACGATTCTGAGCATCAATTCGCCGCGCTTGCCATCCTGTCCGTGCTGGCCAGCGAATGGGACGCCTTTTCCTCGTATCCTGAGTATCTCCCCATGCTGAATGCCTTCAGGAATCTTCACTACCAATTTCTCATCAAGATTTTCGAATTCCGCTTGGCCGCCGAGCGCAGCGGTAGCGACCCCGATAATCAGATCGGCATGAAGGTCGTGTCCCTGCTTCCTGAATTTCGAATCGGCCTTTACATATATCCTGATATACAAGTCGCCGTTTTCTCCATTGGCAATAGCCTCCCCGCTTCCGCGAACGCGCAGCGTTTCCCCGTTCTCGATTCCTGGAGGAATGACGATATTGATCGACTCACGCTTGGATTCGATTCCCTTGCCCTTGCACTCCTTGCATTTGGTTTCAGGTATCTTTCCAACCCCTTCGCACTCATCGCATGCGACCACGTTCTCAATCATGCCGAGAATCGTGCGCTGCTGCTTGACCACGCGACCTTCGCCATTGCATGTCTTGCATGTTTTGAGAGAGGTTCCCGGCTCAGCCTTGGTTCCCTTACATGATGAGCATTTTGAGTTTTTTGTAATGTGAATCTCCTTGTCCATGCCGAATATGGACTCCTTGAACGTGAGATTTATATCAACCTGTATGTCCTGGCCGCGAGGCACTCCGCCCCTGCCTCCGCGTCCGCCACGAGCGCCGCCCCCGAACATCGATCCGAAAATGTCCCCCAAATCGAATTCGAAGCCCTGACCATTTTGTCCTTGTCCGAATCCTCCCTGCTGAAATCCAGAGAAATCAAATCCATCGAAACCTCCGAATCCTCCGCCTGGTCCGCCACCTCCGAAGCCGCCATTGAACGCGGCGCTGCCAAACTGGTCGTACTGCTTGCGCTTTTCAGCGTCACCCAAAACGCCATAGGCCTCGTTGACCTCCTTGAACTTGTCAGAATTTCCGCCCTGCTTGTCTGGATGATGCTCATGTGCGAGCTTGCGAAACGCCTTCTTCACCTCGTCTTGCGAGGCACTCTTGTCGACGCCCAATATTTTGTAATAATCTTTGTTCATATTGATGATGTGTATGGGGAAAAGGCATGATTGCGCCCCGCCATTGTTGACGGGACGCTACATGCCCTTTTGTCCGCCGTATTATTTTGTCTCAGCGTCTCTTACGTTTCCTTCGGCTCCTGCGGCAGAACCGCCCGCATCATTGCCAGGCGCTCCAGCAGCCCCAGAATCAGCACCCTGTCCTGCTGATGCAGCCTGACCAGCCTTGCTTACGGCTTCTCCGAACTTCATCAGATCTCCTGACAACTCTTCGGTTGCCTTCTTGATCGCCTCTGTATCAGAACCTTCTTTGGCAGTCTTGAGTGCAGCCATCTTTGCCTCGAGCGATGTGATGAGGTCGGCTGAAGTTGCAGCAACCTTATCCTTGTGCTCCTTCAATTCCTTTTCAGCAGAATACATCATGTGATCGGCCGTATTTCGGACTTCGACTTCCTCCTTCTTTGCCTTGTCGGCAGCTTCGTTTGCTTCGGCATCCTTCTGCATTCGCTTGATATCGTCATCAGTGAGGCCTGACTTTGCCTCAATCCTGATTGACTGTTCCTTGTTGGTTGCCTTGTCCTTCGCCTTTACGTTGAGGATACCGTTGGCATCGACATCGAATGTCACCTCTACCTGAGGAATGCCTCGTGGAGCGGCAGGGATTCCATCCAGGATGAACTTGCCGAGCGACTTGTTATCGTTCGCCATCGCGCGCTCTCCCTGTACGATATGAATTTCAACGGAAGTCTGGCCGTCCGCAGCCGTTGAGAATACCTGTGACTTGGACGTTGGGATCGTCGTATTTTTCTCGATAAGCTTCGTCGCGACCCCTCCCATCGTCTCGATTCCGAGAGAAAGCGGAATAACGTCGAGCAAGAGGATGTCCTTGACGTCACCAGCCAAGATTCCTCCCTGGATAGCTGCTCCGAGTGCCACGACTTCGTCAGGGTTGATGGACTTGTTTGGTTCTTTGCCGAAATATGCCTGAACCATCTGCTGGATCTTCGGCATTCGCGTCTGGCCTCCTACGAGGATGACCTCGTTGATTTCCCCGATCTTGAACGGAGACGCTTCGAGCGCGCGCTTCGTGATCTGCATAGCCCTGTCGATGAATTCGCTTGCGAGATCCTCGAGCTTGGCACGAGAGACCTTCATGACAAGATGCTTTGGGCCATTGGCATCGGACGTGATGAACGGAATGTTGATTTCCGTTTCAGTCGCCGTAGAAAGCTCGATTTTCGCCTTCTCGGCTGCCTCATCCAATCGCTGCATGGCGAGAGGGTCATTGCGCACGTCGATCCCGCTTTCCTTTTTGTACTCATCAGCGATCCAGTTGAGCATCTTGTAGTCGATGTCTCGGCCTCCGAGTCGGTGATCGCCATCGGTTGACTTTACTTCGACGACTCCTTCTCCTACTTCGAGGATCGATACGTCAAACGTACCTCCTCCGAAGTCGAATACCGCGAGCTTCTCGTCTTTTTTCTTATTGAATCCGTATGCGAGTGCCGCAGCAGTCGGCTCGTTGATGATTCGCTTAACGTCGAGTCCCGCGATCTTGCCGGCATCGATCGTTGCCTGCTTCTGGGCATCGTTGAAGTATGCGGGAACAGTAATGATTGCTTCCGTCACCTTTTCTCCTAGCTTTGATTCTGCATCATTCTTTAGCTTCGTGAGGATCATCGCGGAAAGTTCCTCCGGAGAATAATCCTTGTCGCCCATCTTGATGGCCACGGCATTGTTAGTGCCTTTCTTGATCTCAAACGGAACTGTCTTCATGTCCTCCTGAACTCCCGTTTCGTCAAAGCTATGGCCGATGAATCGCTTGATTCCATATGCTGTGTTCTTGGGATTCGTGACGGCCTGTCGCTTCGCAAGCAATCCGACGATGCGCTCATTCGTCTTTGAAATCGCCACGATAGACGGAGTCGTTCGCGAACCTTCCGCATTCTCGAGAATCTTCGGGTCGCCGGCCTCCATGACCGCAACCGCCGAGTTTGTAGTACCAAGGTCGATACCTATGATTTTTGCCATACGTTTATTGTTTTATTGTTATTGTTTGTAAGCAAGATATCGATATTTTCCGTTAGGAAAATTCGATCAATAGTAGATAAAAAACTCCAACAGCCATAAAACGCGAGTCGTATACTCACGCAATTCTGGGAGTTTACAAAAAGGCCGAAGGTGCGCGAGGCTTAGATCCTAGAGAGTTGAGGTCAGTAGATGTATTTGGAAAAAGATTCTCGTTATCGGCAGATGGAGACAGGGCAAGCACTACCCGCGCAAGGGTCGTATCAGTCTGAGGTGCGGCCAAAAGGGCGATGATCTGCTCTTCTGCGGCAGAAATAGCCATGCTTGCACCCCCTTCAATCCTGGCCTGGCTTGCTTCGGCGACTTTTTGAACCTTGAGGACCTTTGGGGTCACGCTGCCATCAGCGGACTGCGAAAGAAATACGACAATGACATAAAGCGCCAGTCCGATCTGGACCAGAAGCATTTGGACACAGCCATATTGTTTTCTTTGGATAATCATATCGCTTGGGACGAGAGGGCTTGGAAGTCCGACCCGCCTTTTATGTTTGCATTATACCATAGTTGTCAAGTTTTTCTAGCCGGTCTGCCAAGGCTATGCATGACATATATGAGGGCAATTGTCAGGAATCCGGGAACGATTGGGACGATAGAAGAAATATCCCTTCCGAAATATTGGCCGAAATTGCTAATTTGAAGGACGGTTGAAGCTGCAAAGAAGATCAAAAAGGTTTTCGGAGAATCACCAGAAACCTGGGCATCTGCCTTTTTGAAAAAACGAGCAGAGGTCTTGAAAATCACAATTGACTGAAGAACGAATAGGAGTACCACCCAAGCGTCCAAGATATCGTATGGCCCATCGTATCTCCAGCCCCATCTCATGACTAACGATGCTATATACAGCAATATAGCAGCTATATTTATATAGGGAAAATATTTTATAAAAAATCTCATACTATAGTGAGCTTAAGCCTGAAAAACCTTGACGAATGCCGGGCGGATCACCTTTTTATGAATCGAATAGCCCTTTTGCAAGACTTCTGCAATCGTATGGTCTTGTTTCTTGTCAGGGGTTTCGATATTGGCAATAGCCTGATGCAGGGCCGGATCGAATGCGTCGCCTATAGCGCCGAATTCCTCGACGCCAAGCTTTTTCAAGGTCGCCTTGAACTGATTGAAGATCAACTCCACTCCGTCTTTTGAGCCCTCATGCTTGAGTGCAGCCTCAAAGCTATCTATGACGGGAAGCAATTCCTCGACGAATCCGACATTGGAGAACTTGAGGAATTCAGATTTCGCCTCTTCGTCTCGCTTTCGCGCATTGACGAATTCAGCCTTGTCGCGCTGCCAATTGTCGAGATACTGCTGCTTTTCGATCTTCAGCTTTTCGATCTCCGTCTTGAGCTTCGCTATCTTTGCCAATGCATCCGGGCGCGTATTCTCTCGCGTCGTATCGTCTTGCTCGAAAGTTATATCATCCTCGTCGGCATCGCCATCCTGCGCGCCAGTATCAAGAGGGCCGTTTTTGCCCTCATATTCTTCATTCAAATCGATTTCATGGGCCGGCACCGCGCCTGCTGATGGCTCATCGGCGGCAATGTCAGTCTGATGTGCTTTGATATCGTCTGTCATGGTGGGTGTATTTTAATGGCGAAGGGGTTTTTGCGCAAGCAGCAATGAAAAAGGCCGCCGGCAATGCCGGCGGCCTCACGCGAAGGTCCTTTGACTGCCATGACTATGGGTTGTCGGCAATCCTAATATTGTACTTCCCGAACATGGTCCCGATTGCTCGTGGGATCTCCCTCAGGGTAGCCAGAAGCGAGAATTTGTGCCGAACCATGCCGACTTTCATTTTCCATGCCGCGGGCTTTATCCTACAGCAGAGAATCCAGACCCTGAGCCAGTGAGCGGGGTTGGTGGCGGTCACGAGGATCACGTCTGGGTCATCGGGATCGACGCCTTTCCGGATCATCCAGTCGATACTGGCCTTGATCTCGCTTGCTGTACCCCATGCGACCGGATTGGTCTTGATGTTCATCGCAGAATCAGGGCCACCGAATGTGCTGAACCATTTGACGAGCTGATCAGCCAGGCTGACTGTGCGCTCTGAATTCGGTCTGTCAGGATCGATAGGCCCGTATCCTGCCGATGCCACCGTATGACATACGTAGGTATTCCCTCTCAACAATGCTCGTCCAGCGGCCTTGCCGCATAACTTGAGGGTTTTGACGGCTCTGCATACGGCCCCAGGTGTATCCCTTATGGACAGAATCTCGCCCGATCCCCTGTCCCTGAACATGTCTTCAAGAGCCAGTAAGATGCCACAGATTGTGACACGCTTACCCTGATATTCGTTTTGCATTTTTCATGCCGCCTTTACCCGCTCCATGGACGGGCGTTGTTGCATTCATGGTCGGCGGAACCCGTGAACGATTGTAAAAGAACCGAGACGCTAAAATACCACGACATTTAACAAATGTCCATTATTGTGATGTGAAAAAGATATGTTTCCATCCGCTGCCTTGTGTACAAAACAAGAAAACCCCTTGCGGGGTTTTCTTTGCTTGGTAGCTGTTTTGTCTGACTAACGTTTGGTCGCAGATTATCGTTTGCTCCACTGCGGGCTCTTTCGCGCCTTCTTGAGACCGAACTTTCGTCGTTCCTTGGCCCTGCCGTCTCGCGTGAGGTAACCGGCTTTCTTGAGGCTTGTGCGCAATGACTGATCGAAATCCTCGAGCGCTCGGGCGATTCCATGTCGGACTGCCTCAGACTGAGAGCTCGTTCCGCTTCCGATAACCTTGACCGTGATCTCGAATTTCTGGTCAGCGACGATGTCTGCTGCCATAGACTGGATAGCCTTTTTCTGCAAGTCCTCTGTCTTGAAATATGCCTCCAAAGCCTGATCATTGATCGTGATCGACTGCTTTGTGGAAGGAGTGATTCGAACTCGCGCGATAGCGGTCTTTCGTCGTCCCGTTCCCTGGAAATACTTAGATGATGTTGCCATATATTTTCTCTTTTTTATAAAATTTTCTGACGAAAATTTTATGCCGCTTACGCGCTGATCTTTAAATTGATAATCATCTTGGCCTTGAGCTTGTTATCAGGAAGCATGCCTTTGACGGCTCGCTTGAGAGCCTCTGCGGCACCCTTTCGGTCCATCAATGCGCCGAGCTTTTCCTTCTTCTGGCCTCCAGGATATCCCGAGACAGTAAGGTAGTACTTGTCCTCCTTCTTCACAGAAGAGATGTCCATAGAACCGGCATTGATGATCTCAACCTCAACGTTCGCAACCTTGTTTGGCGCATAGTCAGGGCTATCCTTGCCCATCAAAGCCATTGCCGCTTCCGTGGCAATTCGGCCGATCTTCTTATTTTGTGCGTCGATTATTTTTTTCTTCATGATTGAAATTTTATTTGTCTTCGTTTTCAGATCGGATTTCCGTTACACTAATTCTATGACGGCCATCTTGCTTCCGTCCGATGGTCGGCGGTCGAGCTTGATGATTCGAGTATACCCTCCGTTTCGATCCATGTACTTCGGAGCTACGATATTCATAAGCTTTGGAACGATTGGGTTATTGCCCATTCGCGCGCTGACCTGACGAGTGCTTGATACGGTATTGACCTTGGCCTTCGTGATCAATTCTTCTGCATATGGTCGGATTTCCCGAGCCTTTGCCTCGGTAGTGACAATCCTGCCATGCAGGAAGAGTTCTCGCGCCAAAGATCGCAAGAGAGCTCGCCTCTGGTTTCGTTCTCGTCCGAATTTTCGGTTTTGGTTATGGTGTCTCATGGCTTATATAGTGGTTTTTGTGAGATTGCTATAGTACTACGCTTTTAGAGATAAGCCAAGCGACTCGAGCATGCTTTTAATTTCCTCAAGACCCTTTGATCCGAGGCCTGCTATTTCGAGGATGTCCTCCTCCTTCTTTCGAATAAGGCCTCCGACAGTCCTGATATTGGCATTTACCAAGGCATTTGCCGTTCGCTGAGACAGGTCGATAGACTCGATCCTGGTCTTTAGAACGTCATCCAAGGCATCCTTGTCAGCCTGGTTCTCTTCCATAGGAAGGACCATATCTCCTGACTTGCTAGACATGATTTCCTCCTCCTTGAAGCCGATGATGGCCTTTAGCTGAGTGATCATGATCTCGATAGACTTCTCGAGAGCTTCTTTTGGAGAAATGGTTCCATCAGTCTGAAGCATGAGCTTGAGGCGGTTGAAGTCCGTTCGGTCTCCTACTCGCATCTGATCAACGTCATAATTCGCCTGTAGGATAGGAGAAAAAGTCGCATCGAGGCTGATCGCGCCGATATCGACTCGGTCCTTGTGAAGGACTTCCTTTGATACGAAGCCGATGCCCTTTTCGATAGTTATCTCCATCTCTACTTCAGTAGAAGGAGACGTGATCGTAAACAAAGCCTGATCAGGGTTCGTGATGGTAACCTGTCCAGGAAGCTTGATATCCTTGGCAGTCACGCTTTCCGCTCCCTTGATCTTGAGCGTCGCGACCTGGTTCTCGTCGCCGTCCATGATAAATCGAACCTTCTTGAGGTTGAGGAGGATAGTAAGGACGTCTTCCTTTACTCCTGCAATCGTAGAGAATTCGTGGTTTACGCCCTCGATTTTGACATGAGTAATGGCAGCGCCAGGAAGAGATGAAAGGATGATTCGTCGGAGTGAGTTTCCGAGAGTATGTCCATATCCAGGATATAGACCCTCGATCTCGAACTCGCCATGAGTGGCTGTCTCGCTAATAACTTTGGGCTTTGATGGCAATAGGATTGCTGTTTCAGACATAAGGGTATAATTAGTGTGTAATTAGAAAAGGTGTCTAAATTGATAAAGCGTTTATCGCTTGTAATATTCTAGCACGGCGCCCAAATCGAATAGCAGCGACTGGCCTTCCAAGGTTGGCAATCGAAGCATCGATCCTGATTTCTTCTCCGCATTCCATGTCAGCCATGGCTGGATATCGGCATTCTTCATCTTCTCTTCGATAGAATCGAAGATCTTCGTGCTCTGGCTTCCAGGTCGCACTCCGATGACATCACCCGCCTTCACCAAATATGAAGGAACGGTAACCTTTCGTCCGTTGACCGTGATATGGCCATGAGAAACGACCTGACGAGCAAATCGTCGAGTCGGCACGAGGCCGAATCGCCATACGATATTGTCCAATCGCGTTTCGAGTCGTTCGAAGAGCTTTCCTGTGGGATTGCTTGACTTTGACTCGATGATTTCCTTTACGTATCGGCTGAACTGTCGTTCAGAGATCCCATACGTAAATCGCACCTTCTGCTTTTCCAAAAGCTGCTTTGCGAACTCCCCCTTCGGTCCGCCTCGTCGCTTGTCCTTTCCTCCAATCTGAGCGTTGAATTTCGCAGTCTGCGTCTTTTCAAAGATCGGAGCTCCAAGTCGGCGCGCTATTTTGAATTTTGGTCCTATTTTCATATATTTTTTGGTTTTTGTTTGGCTTTATCGATAGATCAATTCTCTGATCTTGATAAAGTTCAACTGTGTTGAACTTTATACTCGGCGCGGCTTTTTCGGCTTTGGACCGTTGTGAGGAACGCCTGTCGCATCCTTGATGCTTGTCAGGTTGAATCCCTTTGACACGAATGAGCGCGCTACTGATTCTCGACCAGAACCTACGCCCTTGATAACTACTGAAATTTCCTTAACGCCCATGACAGAAGCCTTTTCAGCGAGAACCTCGCCTACCTTGGCTGCCGCATATGGAGTGCCTTTTTTTGCTCCCTTGAAGCCGAGTGCTCCCGTAGAAGACCAGGCAACGACATTTCCCTTGGCATCCGTGAGGACGGCCTTGGTGTTGTTGTATGTGGACTGGATATTCAAAATGGCAGTATCGAGCTTTCGCTTGCTGTTCGCAGCGGAACCCTTCTTCGATGTATCGCTGTCAGCGGATGTTACGATTCGTTTCTTTCCCATAATATAGATTGATTAGATAAGGATAAATTGAGTAAGAGAATTACTTTTTAGTATCCTTCTTCTTTCCAGAACCCATCGTCTTCTTCACGCCCTTCAGCGTTCGAGCGTTGGTCTTTGTTCGCTGACCTCGAGCCGGAAGCCTTCGCGCATGGCGAGTTCCTCGGTAGCTTTTGATATCCTTCAATCGCTTGATATTTCCAGAAACCTCTCGTTTCAGGTCTGCTTCGAGCTTGATTGTTTCGATGATGTTTTTTAACGTGTTCTCCTCTTCGGCTGTCAATTCTGACGTTTTCTTGCCAAAATCAATACCCGCTTCCTGAAGAATCTTCTTGGAACGGCTTCTTCCTACGCCATAGAGAGCAGTCAAAGCCATGTCAAGCCTTCGGTCAGGGATGTTTATACCTAGTATACGCATGTGTTTTTAGGACTTGAAATTAACCTTGTCGCTGTTTATGTCGAGGGTTAGCCTTACAAATAACGAACAAAACCCCTCCTCTTCGGACGGCTTTGCAGTGTGAGCATTTTTTATTCACTGAGGCTCTAACTCGCATAACGACAAAATAATTTATTAATAAAGATGCCGAACCATCCTACTATAGGTTGCAGGCGGTGTAAAGGGGGGGTGTTTTGGGGCTAAATGTGGGTAAAAAGATGTTTTTAAGAGTTATTTAAGTCACATATCGATGTTTTTTCAAGATAATGGCTTTTCTGACACATGATCGATTTTAAATATTTCCCTTAATCACTATGCCGGCTCGGCAGCACGTTCTTGGACAAGATGCCCGCAAGATAGGTTGTTACCGGTATTAACATGGCTATTATGCTGTCTTCGAGCGCTTGCCATTCTCCGACATAGGCTTTATGTGCCATTACCGCAGCGTAAAGTAGGGCCAAAACTGTCGGTACTATATATATCGCAATACAAGCTATAGACGTAAGGGAGTCCATCAATTTCTGCTGTCTTTGGTGTCCTTTTTCCTTGGCTTTTTGTTCAAAGAGGCGGTTAAAGTCTTTGTCAGCCATCGGCTTAATCTTTTCCTGGTCATTGAAAAAATCAGTGTTGGCCATGTGCTTATTTTGTCTCCTTGGACTTGTTTTCCTTAATTGACTCAAGGAACGATAAGGCGACTCTTACCACGTCTGTTAAATCATCTGTTACAGCAAATTTCTCTTGCAATAAAAATTTTTGCAGTTCTTTTATCTGTTCAAGGGTTCCGTTGTCGATGGTTACAACAAGCGACTCCTTAGATCCTTCGCCGTCCGTTTTTGGAATATTTTTTTTCTCTCCAGTTAGTGCCATATTGTTTGAATTTTAGCACATTATTGTGAAATTCTGATAAAGACTAACCTCTCCTCACAATCTTCCCCTTTCCTCCATATGGGTCGATCTCAACGGTCACTCGGTCTCCAATAAGGACTCGAATTCGGTTATACGTCATCTTTCCAGCCATATATGTGAGCAATTCGGCGTTTTCGCCTTCTGGGGTCTGGTACCTGACCTTGAACATGGCATTTGGCAGGGATTCGACGACGATGCCATTGATGGTAGGCTTGATCGCCTTGCCGTTATAGCTGGTCTGCGGGGCGGCTGCAGGAGCAGTGGGCCTTGCGCCAGCCGATTCAGGGGTAGATGGAGTGTTTGATTGATTATTCATGTGTATATTGTATGGGTCAAAGAATACCAGATATCGGCCTCATATTCAACACATTAGGCGTTTTTGATCAAGATCTTGATCTTCTCAGGGTCAGTCGGGACCGTATTTTTCCAAAAAGGCCATGCCTTGACGGTCACTCCCTGCTCAGGAAATACCTTTTGTATGATGAGTCCAGCCTCGAGCATGCTTTTGCCTGCGAGATCTCTCTTTAGAGCAGTCTGCAATTCTGGACCGAATGATCCGGAAACCGTTCCCGAAACCCTGACCGAATACCTGCTTGAAGCGAGCGAATCCTCATCCGTTTCAACCACCTTCACCTGAAGGCCGTCGATGGATTCTGCGGATATGCTTACCGGATATCCCTGCTTTGTGGCCAGATACGCCTCGATCTCCCTCTTGAGGTCGTCACGGCTGAGGCCAATCACCTTGGCGGTCAATTTTACAGGGACTTCGACAGAGCCGCCTTTTGCCGGAGCGGCAGGAATCTTGGTGCTATCATAGCTCGAAACGACGCTTATGCTGTCTCCGAGAAAAACCAATCCCGGATTTTGGCTTTTTGCTTCAGCAAGGACCTCTGCAGAAGCCGCGTCCTTGGCAGACTTTATTGCGGCATCCAGTCCAGACCCTGCCAAATCAGGCGCGGTGCCCTTTGACCCTCCAGTGAAATTGGCAGCGGTCTTGGCATAAATATTGATGTATTTCTTTGTCCCCGGAATGAGTCCTGGCAGCTTGAGATCCAGTCCGCCTTTCGCATTGTATTCTGATCCTGGCTGGTCGGCCTCGGCCTTTACGCTAACGGTTCCGGGAGTCGATCCTTTTTTGCCCGGAATCTTCACTCCTTCGAGAAGCTTGTATATCGATCCGTTCGCAGTAGAAAGCCTGGTCGTGGCAATGAGCTCATAGGGATCTGTCGAGTAGTTATTGTACAAAATGACCGTGCCCGATGCCTTTTTACTGACCGACACTGTCTTTACCGCATCTATCGAAACCTTTGTTTCAGAATTCTTGGTGATCACGGAAGATGAAACTCCAGCAGGAAGAGCCTCATCGGACAAGACGACAGCAGTCTCTCCTACTGGCAATGTGATCGAGACGCGTGCGAATATGGTATGCATCAGGCCAAATGCGACAAGCAGAACGATACAGACGAAGGCCAATGCCCGTCCTTTTCCCTTGCGTCGTCTTTTTTGCTCGGCCTTGAGTGGCTGAAAATGCGATTCGGCACTCGTATTGCCAAAGTCATCCTCATCCTTTCGGTCGGATTCAGGCCTTGTTTTTCTAGTCTTTTTCTCTAGAGAGATATCTTCAGAGGAAAGGAATGCCTTTTCGACATCTCCAGACCAGGGACCTCGATTCGATGCTGCCTTGATGGGTTCCGGCGCAGGCATTTCAAAATTAGCATCTTCCAGTTCAGCAGGAACCACGTCGATCGACAGGTGTTTCGTCCTTCTTGGGGTTCTCGCAATAGGAGTCTCTTCGACAGAAAAAGAAACTTCTGCCGAGCCCTGCACCGTCATCGATGCCGGTGTGGGAGTTTGTATGGATTCTGAAACCGGAGCAGATCCATCAGGCACATTCTTTGCGCCTCTTTTTGGAAGCGATACGTTTCGAATCGATTTCTTAAGCGGCACTACGCCATCCATGTTGCCCTTATTTGTTTTTTTATTCATATTCGATATGTGTTCGCGCTAATACCATTTCATGATAGCACAATTCAACTGATCGCATGCGAGACACTGTGCATGAATGCGACAATCACTACATCATAGCGATAAGCTTCGTCAGAAATCCGGGCTCTTTTTGCACGAGGTTCGTATCGACGTCGATAAATTCGTTCAGCGTGCTTCGATCGAGTATGTCGACCGTCAATTCCTTTTCTGACATGGTCAAATCGAGATAGTCGTCCTGCAACAAATATGTTCGAAACAGCTCGGACGCCGCGGTTGGCGACGACAGGAATACGTGAGGAGGAAACTTTCCAGAAGTGATTATGTCAGATGAGAATGTCTTGATCCCTTTTCTCCATTCGCCAAGAGATTCCTTGAGGATCTGCTCGAGGGTATCGGCATAGCGCTTTTCCAATTCCCCACGGAGAAAGAGACTGAGGATGTCCGCTGATGCCTCCGATGTCGCCGAGAACATTTCTGAAATCTTGCTCAAGATGGCATTAAGGCCGATTGGTATCGTGCCGATTTCCCTAACATGGCCGTCGCGGACGATCTGAATATGCGTGACAAGTTCGTTCACGCGGATAATTGCGAAATCTGAGCCGGTATTCTTGATTTCGCTCTCCCTCATGGCAGCGGAGAGCAGGACAAGCGGTTCGCTCTTTATGACGACATCATCTGCTTCATGAAAGAACGAATCGAGCATTTCGACAACGGAATCGCGCACGCGGGTCTTCATATAGCTTATATAGCCTGTCACGGTCAGGCTCGTGCCCGTCTTGCCGACCGGCTCTTTCGTCGCATATCCATTGACCGCGGAAGAGAGTATGGTGCTTTCAAGCACGGAAATATCCTTTGTCTCATCGCCTGGAATGCCTTTTATCTCGGTATCAAAGGCCTTTTCAAGCAGGCTCATGGTCACCTTGAACTGCTTCGCCTCGCGAAAATGGCTTATGATCGTCTTTCCTTCGAACCATGGTGCCGAGAGGGATACGAATGCCTTTTTTACATGTCGTATCGTCAGCCCTGCCTTGGGCAAGTCATCATATCTCGTTTCCTGAAGTATCTTCTTGAGAAGGATCTTGAGCCGCGTTTCCAGATATTCCAATGTCACCTCCTTGTGCTCGGGATTAAATTTGTCGACTCGATACGATACGATCTTCGGCTTTATTGCGGGATCGATCTGCGCAGACTGAGCGCCTGTCTCGCCAGACACGATTCGGCTTTTGCGCTTCGGCTTTTCGGAAATGACGAGAGCCGTCGATATTGACGTATCTGAAATGCTCACCGCAAGTGACGCGATTGTCTTCATGCGTGAAATTATAGCATATATTGAATTTTACAAACTTGGCATGCATCCACGACTACTCCAAAACCGCCTTGATCCTGCGTATTCCCTGCGCGACAGCCTCTTCCTTGGCGATCCTGAATCGCGCCTTACCGGAATTCCCTGTGCCGCCAGACTCCTCGCCACTTAGCTCCTTGGTATTTTTCACATGCGGACCTCCGCAGAATTCCTTTGAAAAAGCCGTATCCATCGAATCGCCGACGAAATATACTGTCACGACATCGCCATATTTCTCACCAAAGAAATGCAATGCACCGGTCTTCTCTGCCTCTTCCTTTGACAAAGTTGCTACCTGAACGGGCAATGCCGCTTCGATCTGGGCATTCACGATATCTTCCACCCTCTTTTTTTCCTCATCTGTCATCTTGGTCGTATGAGCAAAGTCGAATCGCAATCGCTCAGGAGTGATATTGCTGCCTTTTTGCGCAACGTGATCGCCAAGCACCTCTCGGAGTGCCTGATGCAGCAAATGCGTCGCAGTATGATATCGAACCGACATCTCGCTCGTATCACCGAGGCCTCCCTTGAAGCGCTCGCCTGCTCCGGCACGCGAAAGTTCCTGATGCTTTTCGAGGGCCGCAGCGAATGCGTCCATGTCTATTGAGATTCCGTGTTCCTTGCAGATTTCTGTCGTAAGCTCGATTGGAAATCCATATGATTCATACAAAAGAAAAGCATTCTCGGCATCGAGCGCAAGGCATTTTTCATTGGGCGATGCCTGAGGCGCAGAATCGGGCTTTGCCTGGGCCGCTGACTTCGTCTTCTCGATCATAGCCATCAATTCCTTGAGGCCGCGATTGAGGGTATTTCTGAATTTCTGTTCCTCCTTGTCGATCGTGATCTTGATCGTCTCTCGCTGCCTTTCAACATTCTCATAAATATCCGCAAACTGATCGCATACGGAATCGGCAACGGCAAAAAGCGCTCTCGGCTTCAGCTCCAATACGTCCGCAAATCGAACGGCTCGGCGGATAAGGCGCCTCAGGATATAGCCCTGATCTGCATTGGCAGGCAATACGCCATCGGCGACAAGCATGACAGCGGCACGCATATGATCGGCGATGATGCGCTCTGCTCGCTTTGCCAATTCAGCGTTCTGTACGGCCTCTTTCTCCGGGCTTTTGCATTCTCGAATCCTCTCGATGATCGGCATGAATACGTCAGTATCAAAAATATTGTCCTTGCCTTGCAATACGGCAGAAACTCGCTCGAAGCCAGAGCCAGTATCCACGTTCTTGTTCTCGAGCTTGCCGGTGATGACGCCGTCCTTTTTCACATATTCCATGAATACGTCGTTCCAGATCTCAACCAATTCCTGAGTGACATCGCTTTTGTTCACAAATTCTTCCTTTGACATGCCGGCCGTAAAATTGCCCGTCATGTCATAGAACATCTCGGTACACGGACCCGTCGGACCGCTCCATGCATCCGTCGACTTCTTTACCGCAGGCCACCAGTTGGCATCTGCGCCCAGGAAATAGATTCTCTCGCCCTCTATGCCAGCTTTCTCAAAGAGGCTTCGCCAGACCGCGGCAGTCTCCTCATCCTTGGGTGCGATATCGTCACCCTGATAGCATGTAACATACAGTCTCCTCGGATCAAGGCCGAATCCGATCTCCTTGTTGGTCAGCAACTCAAAGCTCCATTCGATCGCCTCTTTCTTGAAATAATCTCCAAGAGACCAGTTTCCCATCATTTCGAAAAAAGTCGCATGCGTATTGTCACCAATATCGTCGATATCGCCAGTTCGGACGCATTTCTGAATATTTGCCAATCGCGTGCCAGCAGGATGCTTTTCACCCAATAGATATGGCACCAATGGCTGCATTCCGGCCGTATTGAAGAGAACCGACGGGTCGTTTTCAGGGACAAGAGGGGCGCTTGCTATGATGGCATGATTTCGAGGACCGTCCTTGAAAAAGTCCAGGAACCTGCGACGTACTTCTGAGGATTTCATAGGTTTCTTACTGTACCACAAAAGCCGCCTCCCTGCCAAAAAACAGAGCCCTCGCCGCGTATTCGCGGCGAGGGCTTTTCTTGCTCTCTGACAGCCTGATCTGATCAGTGGTACTGAATCGGGAAAGGCTGCTCAGCGGAGTCTTCGCTTCTCCCCAGATGTGCCGCCCGAAAGAATTCGTTAATGGCGATGCGGATCGCGGCCTTGGCATATTCCATTGCCCGTAGATCAGACGAAGACACGATGCCTGTGAATCCGGCCTGTTCCTGTGGAGAAATATGGACCACCGCTAGGGCGTCACCGCTCACGTCTGCGGACACACGAGTCAGGCTAAACCTGTAACCAAGGAGTACAGGAGAAGGGTCTTTGCAAAGGACGGCTTTGCGAATAGCTTCCCTCAGACCTTCAAGGTTGAAATCGAATCTCGTGGAAACTGAGATGCTGAATTGCAGATACATATGGATCATGCCTGGATGGAGTTGAGGGTTGATGTATGCGTTGACGGATGTCAGGAACTTACGAACATCATCATGCCATCCAAAAACAGAAAGTCAAACTTTCTTACCTACCAATTT
>JACCDK011882097.1_pt1 | contig 63344 bp, 49 predicted proteins | sample 7445871 | NCBI WGS metagenome assembly JACCDK01 (sample SAMN15323436, study PRJNA562643) | freshwater metagenome | isolation source: river surface water | place: USA:Blue River Watershed | collected 2017-08-15 | reverse complement strand
CCTGGTTGGCGACGGAGCACTTCAATTTGCCCTGGCCAATGGCTTTAAAAAAGAGAACCTTTTGACGCCAGACAGTGAGGAAGCCTGGAAAAACTGGCTTAAAAAAGCCAACTATGAGCCGGTCATGAACATAGAGAACAAACAATACCAGCAACAGCCCGATACTGGCATGTTCCCGGGAAGCAGTGATAATCACGACACCATTGGCATGTTGGCCCTGGACGCTCACGGTAATTTGAGCGGCGGATGTACGACCAGTGGCATGGCTTTCAAAATGCATGGTCGTGTAGGTGATTCTCCAGTGATTGGTGCTGGACTTTTTGTAGACGGTGAAGTTGGTGCTGCAACCTCAACAGGTGTTGGAGAAGAAGTCATCAGATGTGTTGGTTCTTATATGGTTGTGGAATACATGCGCCAGGGTAATTCACCAAGGGAAGCTTGTAAAAAGGTGGTGGAAAGAATAGCCAAACGTGATCCTGAAAAAGCAAAAAAGATCCAAATTGGATTTCTGGCCATAGACAAAGAAGGCAATTATGGCGCTTTTGCCCTTCAAAAAGGGTTCTCATATGCGGTAAAATCTGCCAACGAGGAGATTGTTATCCCTGGCGAAAGCTATTTTTAATTGATATGAAATTTGAACTGGAAGTCATAGCATTTGATATTCTATCCTGCCAGTTGGCTGCTGATAATGGAGCTGACCGGATCGAACTTTGCGCCAATCCCCATGAAGGTGGCACTACTCCATCTTATGGCATGATGAAAGCAGCCAGAAAATCAACCCAAATTCAGGTCTTCCCCATCATTCGTCCACGCGGCGGAGACTTCTTGTATACTCAAGAAGAGTTTCAAGCCATGAAGGATGATATAAAATCTGCCCAAGATATTGGATGTGAAGGAGTTGTATTTGGTATCTTAAATAAAGATGGAGAAGTAGATGTAGAGAGATGTCAGGAATTGGTAACATTGGCAGAAGGTCTGGAAGTTACTTTTCACAGGGCTTTTGATAGGGTAAAATATCCTCAAGTATCACTTGAGCAAATAATTGCAATGGGTTGTAAAAGAATCCTTAGCAGCGGTTTAAAGCCTACGGCTCTAGAAGGAAGTGACACTCTCAAGTCTCTTGTAATGCAGGCAAATGGTAGAATAAAGATCATGCCTGGCTCTGGAATAAGAGCAGAGAATATAGTACAGCTTGCCAAAGATACAGGGGCGGTTAGCTTTCACAGTTCAGCCAGAAAAACCCTTGAAAGCCAAATGCGCTATTTCAACACCGACATGAAAGAAAACCTTGTTCAGGTGTCATTGGACGGTAAAGAAGTCATGCAGCTTAAAAATAATCTCGTTTCACATTTTCAATCAAAGCATTGATATGCCATCAATTATAAAATCTCCTCTGTTCCTGACCATCCTTGGATTGAGTCTTGGATTTTCGGGTTATTATATATTTTTGACAGCTGATCCGGTAGATTATAATGCCGAAATCAAGCCCATCATCAACCAAAAATGCATTTCCTGTCATGGTGGAGTGAAGAAAAAAGGCGGTTTCAGCCTTCTATTTAGGGAGGAGGCGCTCTCTCCCACTGCTTCAGGAAAACCTGCCATTATTCCAGGTGATGCAAAAAACAGTGACATGATCAGGCGCTTGCACTACAAAGATCCGGAAGAAAGAATGCCTTACAAGGAAGAGCCACTTTCAAAACAGGAAATTGAACTGCTCACCCGTTGGATTGATGAAGGAGCCAAATTTGAAACCCATTGGGCTTATAAACCTGTTCAGGCACAGAAGGTACCAAGTGGAGGATTCTTTTCATTTTTTGACAATGATGATAAGAATGATATTGATCATTTTATCGATGAAAAATTGGATAAACAAGGATTATCTCGTTCAGATATTGCTGATAAACAATCTCTTCTGCGCAGAGTCTCACTTGATATTATAGGTATACCTGCCCCTGATAGCATTGCTCAAAAATACCTTTCTGACCCATCCGACAAAGCTTATGAAAACCTGGTTGATGATCTTTTGGCATCCAAATATTATGGTGAACGCTGGACGGCCTTGTGGATGGACCTTGCCAGATATGCTGATACAAAGGGGTATGAAAGGGATTATATCAGGTCCATCTGGCGTTATCGCGACTGGCTTATCAAAGCATTCAACCAGGATAAACCCTATGATCAGTTCCTGACCGAACAACTCGCGGGAGACCTTTTGCCCAATCCCACCGATGAGCAATTCATTGCAACCGCTTTTCACCGCAATACCATGACCAACGATGAAGGGGGAACAGACAATGAAGAATTCAGGACTGCTGCCATCATTGACAGGGTCAATACCACCTGGGAGACCCTGATGGGAACCAGTTTTGCCTGCGTACAGTGCCATAGCCATCCTTATGATCCCTTCAAACACGAAGAGTATTACAAATTCATGGCCTATTTCAACAATTCCAGGGATGAGGACACTTATGATGACTATCCCTTGTTGCGCGAGTTCCGCAACAAAAGCATTGGCCAATATGATTCTGTGATGACCTGGGTCAATCTTTACGGCAACAATGACCTCAAAACCTACTATTCGAGACTGCTCAAAACTGGCCAGCAGTGCATCAATAGTTTGCTGGCTGATTCCATGATCAATGCAGCACTGGCTGATACCAAATTTCTCATGTTGCGCAAATCATCCTGGGCAAGGATGAAATCCATCAGCCTGACCAACAAATCAACCCTTCTCATCAGGTATACCTCTGGCAAGGACAATGGACTATTGACCATTCGGTTGGATTCTGCAACAGCCCAACCCTATTTAAAAATCAAAGTTGACAAAGACAAGGGTGGATGGACCTTGCTTGAGGTGGATCTTCCCCCCGGCTCAGGTGGAGTACATGACCTTTACCTCAATTATGAAAACAACAAGTTGAAGTCAAAAGACGACAATGGGATGCGGTTTGATTGGTTTGTTTTTACTCCATCGTTCCCTGGTAAAGATCAAAAAGGTTTTACAGCATACCACGATCTATTTATCCAAACATTGAACCGGCCTGATGCTGAATTCACCCCCATCATGCTCGACAATCCCTCCGACATGGTGCGTAAAACCTATGTTTTTGAAAGGGGCAACTGGTTGCTCAAAACAAAACAAGTGGAGGCTGGATTACCAGGCTTGTTTGTCAATGACAAGGATATCAAGCTCAGGAACAGGCTTGGATTGGCACAGTGGATGACAGACAAGAACAATCCGCTTACAGCAAGAACGATGGTCAACAGGTTATGGGAACAGTTGTTTGGTCAGGGGCTGGTTGAAACACTGGAAGACCTAGGTTCGCAGGGAGCCAACCCGACACATCCGGAACTTTTGGATCATCTGGCCTACCAATTCATGCATGAAGACAACTGGAGCATCAAAAAAACCTTAAAAAGGATGGTCATGTCTGCGACCTACCGTCAATCGTCTACAACCACCAACAAGGCCAAAGAAAAAGATCCGCTGAACAAATATTATTCCCATGCACCCAGGGTTAGGTTGAGTGCAGAGCAGGTAAGGGATCAGGCACTGGCCATTTGTGGTGCTCTCAGCAACAAAATGTACGGCCCCAGTGTCATGCCTTACCAGCCCGAAGGTATCTGGCGTTCTCCCTATGATGGCCGGAAATGGAAGCAGAGTGATGGAGAAGACCAATACAGAAGAGCCATTTATACTTATTGGAAACGAACCAGCCCATACCCTTCCATGATCAGTTTTGACGGATCAGCCAGAGAAGTTTGTGCAACCAGAAGAATCAGGACAAACACTCCATTGCAGGCCCTGACCTTGCTCAATGACTCTACCTATTGGGATCTTTCTGTCAAATTTGCCCAAAACCTGCTCAAAGACAAATCACTTTCCCTTGAGCAAAAGATTGGAAAAGGATATGCTTTAGCTACAGGACATCCCATCAATGAACAAAAAACCAAAGCACTTCAACAGCTTTACACTTCCAGTTTCAGCAAACTGGAAAAGGAAAAAGAAAAAATACTGGGCATGCTATCTGATTCTGTCTATAGAAAACAAGGCAAAGAATTGGCAGCATTCTCTGTCGTTACCAATGCAATTTTAAACCTGGACGAAGTCATCACCAAGAATTAGATCAACAACATGGCAAAAGAAAAAATACAACTGGAAGCCCAAAGAACTGCTCTCTCCTATCAAACCAGGAGGCATTTTTTGGGAAAATGCAGGACTGGCATGGGAATGATGGCATTGGGTTCAGTGCTGGACGGATGTAACCTGTTCTCTGGCAACAACGCAGATGGTTCGCTGGTATCCAATCCCCTATCTCCCCGTTCTCCTCATTTTCAAGGGAAAGCAAAGTCGGTGATATTCCTCCACATGGCAGGAGCACCCTCTCAGCTGGAGATGTTTGACTACAAGCCGGAACTGCAGAAAATGGATGGCCTGGATTGTCCTGACTCATTCATACAAGGAAAGAAATTTGCCTTCATTCGTGGGGTCCCCAAATTATTGGGCCCACAAACCAACTTTAAACAATATGGCCAAAGTGGGCTATGGCTTTCAGACAATCTCCCCCATTTCCAGCAAGTCATTGATGATGTCACCATCCTGAAAGCAGTCAATACCGACCAATTCAATCACGCTCCAGCACAATTGCTCATGCACTGTGGTACGCCCAGGTTGGGAAGGCCGAGCATGGGTTCTTGGGTAACTTATGGACTGGGATCAGAGAACAGCAATCTCCCTGGTTTCGTGGTATTGACATCTGGTGGTAGGAATCCGGATGCTGGCAAAAGCATCTGGGGAAGTGGTTTTCTTCCCTCTGTATACCAGGGTGTACAATGCCGCTCCGAAGGTGATCCGGTTTTGTTTCTGGAAGATCCCAACGGCTTCGATCGGGACATGCGCAAAGCCTCTATTGAAGCCATCAACAAAGTAAACGAACTCTCCTACACTGAATACAAGGATCCTGAGATTTTATCAAGAATTTCGCAATACGAGATGGCTTTCAAAATGCAAATTGCTGTGCCAGATGTCATGAGTATTGCTGATGAACCGGCCTATATTCATGAGATGTATGGCACAAAACCCGGTGAGGAATCTTTTGCCAACAATGCCCTGCTTGCCAGAAAACTGGTTGAAAAAGGTGTTCGATTTGTGCAACTTTTCGATTGGGGATGGGACAGCCATGGTACTGGTGAAGACACTGCGTTAGACAAGGGATTCATTGGAAAATGTTTGCAGACAGACAAGGCTGTTTCAGCTTTGCTCCTTGATTTGAAACAACGTGGCTTGCTGGAAGAGACATTGGTGGTTTGGGGTGGAGAGTTTGGAAGAACTCCCATGCAGGAAAACAGGGATGGAAAACAGAATAGCTTCAAAGGCCGTGATCACCACTCCGATGCCTTCAGCATGTGGATGGCAGGAGGAGGAATCAAGGGTGGATTCAGCTATGGAGAAACTGATCCTATTGGTTATAACGCCATCGAGGGAAAGGTCTCCGTATATGATATACAGGCCACCATCTTGAAACAGCTTGGGTTTGATCACGAGCAACTGACCTACCAATTCCAAGGAAGACCATTCCGTCTTACAGACGTGTTTGGAAAACCCATTGATCCTATTATTGCTTAAAACAAAACATGAACAACAGAAGAAATTTTCTGAAGACCGGATCATTGATGGCTGGATCCCTCCTTTTTGCAGAATTGGATGCGTTTGCAACCCCTGCAGTCAAGTTGCCAGCTTCAAATTTGACCATCATGGCAACCAATTGGGGCTTTAAGGGAAACCTTGTGGAATTCTGTGCTGCAGCCAAAAAAGATGGATACGATGGCATTGAAGTATGGGTTCCAGGTTCTGTTGCTGAAATGAAAGCATTGACAGAAGCTGTTAACAATGCAGGACTAAAATTAGGGCTACTGGCTGGCGGTTCTGATGCCAATCCCTCCTTGCACAAAAAACAGTTTTCAGATGCTATAGAAAGAGCGATTTCTTTGAAACCCATTTATATCAATTGTCATTCCGGCAAAGATTATTTCAGTTTTGAAGACAATGCTGAAATGGTGGCCATGACCATTCAACAATCTGCTGCGTCAGGCATTCCTATCTTCCATGAAACCCACCGGGGAAGAATGCTTTTTGCTGCCCATGTTGCCAAGGGTTTCATTGATCGCTTCAAAGATTTGAAACTGACCCTCGATATTTCTCATTGGTGCAATGTGCATGAGGGTTTGTTGGGTGACCAGCCAATCAATGTTGAGGCTGCATTGGCAAGAACACATCATATTCATGCAAGGATTGGCCATGCAGAAGGTCCGCAAGTCAATGACCCCCGTGCACCAGAATGGAAAAATGAGGTCAAAGCACATTTCGATTGGTGGGATAAGGTCATTGCCCGAAAAAAAGCCGAGGGTCAATCCATCACAATACTCACTGAATTTGGCCCACCCAACTACTTGCAAACCCTTCCTTTTACAGGTCAGCCTGTAGCAGACCAATGGGCTATCAACAAGTACATGATGGAAACACTAAGAAAAAGATACAGCTAAAACCATAGCATGAACCTGATTGAACTCATAGGCCGCTTTCATCCCGTCTTGGTGCATTTACCAATTGGAATTTTTGTAATGGTGATTGTAATGGATGGACTCACCAGATTTGAGAAGTTTTCATACCTCTCCACTTCCATTCGCCTTATCCTTGGAATAGGAATCCTATCGGCTATGTTTTCGCTTATAACAGGCTATGCACTTTCTCTGGAAGTAAGCAACAATCAGGCTTTAGTAGACAATCACCAATGGACGGCAATTGGAACTACAGCCCTGTTTGTAGTTTATTTTTTCGTGAGGCAAAAATTAATGGCCAAGCGCCTAGCCCATACCTATACTTTGATACTGCTACTGATCATGCTGGCCTGGACAGGTCACCAGGGAGGTTCGCTCACCCATGGAGAAGGATTTTTAACAGAAGGGCTCCTGGAGACCAAAACAATCACTGAAGCTTCATTGGACATCAAAGATATCAACCAAGCTGTGGTTTACAAGGACCTCATTCAGTATACTTTGAACCAGAAATGTGTTCAATGCCATGGTGCTGAAAAGCAGAAAGGAAAATTGCGACTGGATGATGTATCATGGATAAAAGCAGGTGGTAAAAACGGCAATTTGATCAACACCTCCAATCCAGCTGAAGGAGAATTGATCAAAAGAATTCTGCTGGACGATATTGATGAGCACCACATGCCTCCAAAAGAAAAAACACAGCTCACAGCTGCAGAGCTGGCTATTTTTCAATGGTGGCTCAATGCAGGGGCATCGTTTGATAAGTCTGTAGCAGCTTTGGCGCCAGATGCTAAAGTAATCAAGGCATTGACCTCCTTCAAAGAAGAGAACCAAAGTCAGGTAAAAACAAACATAAAAACCAGGGAACCCATCGATCCAATTGATGAGCAAACAAAGAAAAGTATAGAAAAAATGGGGTGGGTAATCTCAGTCATTGCTTCAGATGATCAACACATACGATTGACTGGATACAACCTAGAAGCATCATCACAAGAGGCATTGAAAGCAGCAGCAGAAATCAGCGAACATGTTGTTGAACTAAAGCTGTCATTTACCCCTTCAAAAGACAATGACCTGAGCAGTCTCAGCAAATTCAGCAACCTTGAAAAGCTTTGGTTGGATCACACTGGAATTTCTGACAATACTTTAAAGCAGTTAATGTCATTGAAATATCTCGAATATTTGAATATCATTGGCACCAATGCAACTGCTGCTGGAATCAAAAATCTGATGAAACTGCCAAAATTAAAAATGGTTTATGCGCAAGGAACAAAGATAACAACTGAAGAAAAGTTTGGATTGGAAGCGCTACAGAGCAATGTTAAACTGTACTTTGGCGATACAATGAAATCAGCCATGACAGACACGCTTTTTGTAAAAAAATCCGAGTAACAACTACACAATAACAGCCTTGTAGTCGTCAAGCAAAGACAATTGATTGATGGTTCTGTTGAAATTGTTCAGTGGATATTTTATACCATAATAGGTGTCATTGTTCAGAAAATCCGTCAAGAACCTCAAAGCTTGCATGTAGATCATGAATTGTCCAGCATAATTGATTGCATCTAATTCTTCCACGTTCAACAAATCTTTCATGTGCTCAAGGTATCCAGCAACAATTGCCTTGTGAAAATCAGGTCTTACAAATACCTGTGCAAGATCTGTCTCTTCTTCATTTCCAGGAGAAAGATAAGTCCTGAACATATCACCCAAATCACTGATCAACAGCCCAGGCATGACTGTATCCAGATCAATAACACAAACCCCTTTACCCTTTTCATTCAACAAAACATTGCTGATTTTTGTATCGTGATGGGTAACGCGTTGCAAAAAATGTGAAGATGATACGATAGATTGGTATCTAGAAACAATGCTAAAATCATCCTGGATTTGTTGAATTGCTTTAGCGGCATGTTGAATCCGTTCCTTGTTTCCAAGTTGCAATGCTGCAGTAAATTGTTGCCACCGGAAAGTCAGGTCATGAAACTGTGGAATAGTGGGTTTGAGTATACTCACATCCATGCCTTTAAAAGCTGCAGTAAACTTGCCAAATTGAAGAGCTGCTTCATAAGCTTGATCAGCACTGGTACAAGCATCAAGCGTATGGGTTCCTTTGACAAAAGGAGTCAACCTGTAAAATGTTCCAGATTCAACCGCGTAAGGATCACCTTTTAAAGTGGACAAAGGTGTTGGGTAAAATACTTCTTTGCCATTGTTTTGAAGGAAATTGGATAATGCTTCAAGATTGGATGCAATATCCAATGGGGTTTTGAAGACGCTAGTATTGACCTCTTGCAGAATATATTCTGGTGAAGCTGCTTTACCTACTGTATAGGTTTTATGAATGAGTCCATTGCCAAACAAGGCAATTCGATAAGCCTCTGGATCAGAAAAGTACTGTGACAAGATATGGTTTCCAATCATAGAATCAATATAAGAGCCTTACTCTGAGGGAACCTTTGACTTTTCTGAGCAACTCAACTGCATTTTTGGATAATTTCTTATCGATGTCCAAGACTACATAACCAATCTCATCATTGGTCTTGAGGTATTGACCAAGCACATTGATTTTATTTTCAGAAAGTGTTGTATTGATTTCTGATAGTACTCCCGGAACATTGGTATGGATATGCAGAATGCGGTGTGTGCCTTCTTGTGGAGAAAGGTTCAATTCTGGAACGGTATGCGACCCTGTGGTGGCACCCATTTCAAGATATTGCAACAATTTGGCACTTACATCCTCACCTATATTGTATTGCGCTTCCTCAGTAGAGCCTCCAATATGAGGGGTGAGCAGCACATTCGGAATATTCTGAAGGGGGGATGAGAATGGATCACCATTCTTCTCAGGCTCAACAGGGAAAACATCAATGGCTGCACCTGATAAATTGCCGTTGGTGAGTGCTGCAGCCAAAGCATCCAGGTCTACCACTTCTCCCCTTGCAAAGTTGATCAGGATAGACCCTTGTTTAAACTGTTTGAGCAGGGTTTTATTGATAAGGTTCTTGGTCTGATGTGTTTCTGGAATGTGTAGGGTAACAATATCAGCCTTTGAAACAACGTCTTTGATAGTTTTTCTGGACTCTGCATTACCCAGGGGCAACTTGGTGATGGTATCAAAAAAGATCACTTTCATTCCCAATGACTCTGCAAGAATACTTACCTGAGAGCCAATATTCCCGTAACCAATGATTCCAAGGGTTTTTCCCCGTATTTCAAAGCTTCCTTTGGCATCCTTGTTCCATTGGCCTTCATGTGCAGCTTTGTTCTTGTCCAGTATTTTTCGGATGAGGATGATAGAAGCACCAATGACCAGCTCTGCTACTGAGCGAGTATTGCTATAAGGGGCATTAAAAACGACGACTCCTTTTTTACGGGCGGCCTGGAGGTTTACCTGATTGGTACCAATACAAAAACAACCAATTGCCTGAAGTTTTTCAGCATGTTGCAAGACCTTTTCTGTGATCTGCGTTTTTGACCTGATACCGACCATGTGCACATGCTTGATCTCATTGATCAGCTGATCTTCTGAAAGAGCCCCTGAAATTTTCTTGATGTCTGCATAACCAGCATCCTTAAAAACTTTGATGGCTGCATCACTTATATTTTCAAGCATTAAGATCTTGATCTTATCTTTGGGGTAACTGGTTTTGTTTGTATTAACCATTTTTTTAAGCTGTAGATTTAAACAAAATTAGCAACTTATTGTTCCGTTTCCAATTTAAGCATAGCAATGCAGAAACTTAAACTCTTCTTTATATTGTTTATCGCCTTTTCGGCGCTTTTTTATGTTTTTGATCGATACCGCAAACCAACGCCAACAGCGCTGAAGGAATCCAAGGCAACATTTAAATTTTTGCCCAATACTACCTTCACACCCATAGATTATGAACTAAGGAACTCAAGTCAGCATTTTTTTGACCAAACGTTGCTTCGCTCAAGGTTCAACGGTGGTATTCTTGTGGCGAGAAATGGTAAAATAATCTTTGAAAGGTACCAAGGATTTCAAAATGTACTGAGTGGAGAGCCCATTGACTCCAACACTGCTTTTCACCTGGCCTCCGTTTCAAAAACCTTCACTGCGATGGCTATCCTTAAACTATGGGAAAATGCTGCTTTGCTGCTTGACGATCCTGTAGCAAAATACTTGGATGGCTTTCCTTTTCCATTGATTACGATCAGAAACCTGCTCAGTCACCGGAGCGGACTGCCCAATTACGTGCATTTTGTTGAAAAATTGGGTTGGGATACTCATCGTTTTGTGACCAACGAAGATATTTTACAATTGTTGATTAACAACCCAGATAAACTTAAGCCCGGTAGGGCCAATGCTTACTTTGACTATTGTAACACCAATTACGCACTTTTGGCTTTGATTGTTGAAAAAGTCAGCAAACTTAGTTTTTCGGCCTACCTCGATTCCGTATTTTTCAAACCCCTAGGGATGAACAATAGTTTTGTCTACACGGTAGACATGGCAGAAAAGGTCCTCCCCTCCTATAAGTTCAACAACCAAAGGGAGCCGATGATGTTTCTGGATGCAGTTTATGGCGACAAAAACATCTACAGTACCCCAAGAGACATGATGAAATGGGATTATGCACTCTCAAAAGACCTACTTTTTGCTGAAAAAACACTGGAAGAGGCCTTTAAGGGGTACAGTTATGAAAGAAGAGGTACCCGCAACTATGGATTGGGCTGGAGATTGGTAGAAATGCCCTCTGGAAAGAAAATCATCTACCACAATGGCTGGTGGCATGGTAACAATACAGTTTTCAGCCGACTTCCAGCTGATTCTACTGCTATCATTGTCTTGGGCAACAAGTTCAACAGGAGCATTTACCAGGCCAAAAAGATTGCTGGAATATTCAAAGGATATGGTATCCAATCCGAAGATGATGAGTAATGAAATGCTCTTGGATATCCTATTTTCTCAGCGAAAAATGATTCGGCAAAAAACCTTCATTTTTCATCAGTTTTTATCTATTTTTGCTGCCCCTAAGTCAGTAAAACACTGTTTAGTTCAATAACCAAACGCATTAGTATTGTTTATGGAAAATTTGATCTATCTCGTTCCCATGATGGGAATTGTCGGACTGCTTTACACCCTTATCAAGTTCAACTGGGTATCAAAGCAGGATGCCGGTTCTGAAAGGATGAAAGAAATCAGCAATTTTATTGCTGAAGGTGCTATGGCTTTTTTGAAGGCAGAATGGAAAATTCTTGCCTATTTTGTTGTGATTGTAGCCCTTTTATTGGGTTTCATGGCACAAAGCAATTCAAGTAGCCATTGGAGCGTTGCCATTTCTTTTGTTATAGGCGCCGTTTTCAGTGCTACAGCTGGTTATATAGGCATGAAAGTTGCCACCAAAGCAAATGTGCGTACGGCTGAAGCAGCTAAGACAAGCCTTAGCAAAGCATTGAACGTATCTTTCACCGGTGGTGCAGTCATGGGCCTTGGGGTATCCGGATTGGCCGTTTTAGGATTGGGTGGCCTTTTCATCGTTTTGAAACATTTTTTTGCTCCCGATGGTGATGCAGAAGGCATGTTGCGTACCATTGAAGTGCTTACAGGCTTCTCACTCGGTGCGGAGAGCATCGCTCTTTTTGCACGTGTTGGTGGTGGAATTTATACAAAAGCTGCTGACGTTGGTGCTGATTTGGTTGGTAAGGTTGAAGCTGGCATCCCTGAAGATGACCCCCGTAACCCTGCTACCATTGCAGACAATGTGGGTGATAATGTAGGTGACGTTGCAGGAATGGGTGCTGACCTGTTTGGTTCATATGTTGCTACTGTTTTGGCAACAATGGTACTTGGACAGGAAACCATTTCAAATGATAGTTTTGGTGGCATTGCCCCAATTTTGTTGCCAATGGTGATTGCTGGAGTTGGCATCATTTTGTCAATAGTTGGCACTTTGTTCGTGAGAGTGAGTGACGCAGTTGGTGCAAGCACACATGCAGTACAGAAGGCCCTCAACATGGGTAACTGGGGTTCGATGATCCTTACAGCAATTGCAGCCTATTTTATTGTCAACTATACTTTACCAGAAACAATGACCCTGCGTGGACTTGAATTCACCCGCAATGGTGTTATTGGAGCCATCGCTGTAGGTCTTGTGGTAGGTGCCCTCATGAGCATTATCACTGAATATTATACTGCTATGGGCAAGCGCCCTGTGCTGAGCATCATTCGTCAATCAGCTACAGGACATGCAACAAATATTATTGGAGGTCTTGCCATCGGTATGGAGAGTACCTTCTTGCCAATTCTTGTATTGGCTGGTGGTATTTATGGTTCATATGCCTGTGCAGGATTATATGGTGTTGCCATTGCTGCTGCAGGCATGATGGCCACTACAGCCATGCAGTTGGCCATTGATGCATTTGGTCCTATTGCAGACAATGCAGGCGGTATTGCTGAAATGAGTGAATTACCCAGTGAAGTGCGTGAGAAAACCGATATTCTTGATGCAGTTGGCAATACTACTGCAGCAAGTGGAAAAGGATTTGCCATTGCATCAGCCGCACTGACCTCTCTCGCTTTGTTTGCTGCCTTTGTGGGTGTTGCCATGCCGGACAATCAACACATCGACATTTATAAGGCAGATGTGCTTGCTTCATTGTTTATCGGTGGAATGATTCCTTTCATCTTCTCCTCACTTGCCATCCGTGCCGTGGGTGAAGCAGCCAGGGCCATGGTTGAAGAAGTTCGTCGCCAATTCCGTTCCATTCCTGGCATCATGGAAGGAACAGGCAAGCCTGAATATGACAAATGTGTTGCCATCTCAACAGAAGCATCCCTCAAAAAGATGATGTTGCCAGGTGCCATTACCATTGTTTCTCCTTTGCTGATTGGTTTTATACTAGGGCCAGAAGCATTGGGCGGATTTTTGGCCGGTGCAACTGTTAGTGGTGTTCTGATGGGTATTTTCCAGAACAATGCCGGTGGTGCATGGGACAATGCAAAAAAGAGCTTTGAAAAAGGTGTTGAAATCAATGGAGAAGTATTTTACAAGAAATCTGATCCACACAAGGCTTCTGTAACTGGTGACACTGTTGGTGATCCCTTCAAGGATACTTCTGGACCATCCATGAACATCCTCATCAAATTGATGTCGATTGTTTCATTGGTAATCGCCCCTACCCTTGCTCAAATGCATCCAACCTCTACAACTACCAAGGTCGAAAAGAATGTTCAGATCTCAATCATCAATACAGATACTGCAAAAGCTGAAATCAGCATGACTGAAGGTCCCGACCAAGGACTGATTCAAGCATTGAAGGCTGATGGATTAATTGGCGAGGGTTCAAATACCATTGAGTTTGAGGCGGGTGTATTGAAAGTTAATGGCAATGTTGTCAATTCCGATAAATACAAATCAATGATCAAGGGCGATAAAGTCCTTATCAAGATTGATGAAAAATCAGTTGCCAAATAAGTTTCCAACTCACTTTAATAAAAAATCCCCTTCAATTGAAGGGGATTTTTTATTGCTGGAATGTTTTTAGAATCGATTATTTTCTTGCAACCTTGAATGTTTTGGTCAAGCTATTGCTTGCAGTCTTTTGACTGGTTACAGCAACAGTTACACTATAAAGGGATCCTGAAGCCAATGTACCAGTTGAAATGTCGTTTGAAGCAACAGTAGACTTCACGTTTTTGCTATCGAGCAATGTTCCTGAGGGGTCTGCTTTTGTAGTGATATCAATGCTAATACCTGTGGATGGCATTTTAGAACTTAAAATTACCTTGAAGGAATAAGTACCTGATAAAGCAGTTGCTGTGGTTGTTCCGGGATCAGGATCCAATGTAAACAAGATATTCTCTTCCACTTCCACAGGTGGTGGTGGTGGTGTGGGTGGAGTTGGAGTTGGTGTTGTTTTTTTGGTACAGGAAATGGTCAAACAAACCATCATGATGCATATAAGAGGTAAAGACCGATTGAACATGTTTTGAATTTTTATAAAATTAAGCAGATTTGAGGGATTACCAAATATTCCTTGGGCAAAGATCTCCGTATGCATTGTTCAAAGTAAAACCCAGGACAATTTCATGGGTACCTCGGTTCATGGTACTAAGGAGGTATTTTCCCTTGTTGAGATCATAAGCATAACTGATGTTGAAGGTATGGGCAACATTCAGGCCAACCATACCTGAGAAACCATCACCCATCCTGTAGTTGGCACCAATCCACATAAGGTCCCTATACTGAGTTTTAATGTTTAAGTCAACTGCCAACGGTGTAGCTGCAATATACCTCAGCATCATTGAAGGCAATGCCGTTATGTCCTGATTGAGGAAAAAACGGTACCCTGCAGTAGCGAATACATGTGGAACAAGTGTTGACTTGTAAGCAGCACTGTCTACCAGGTTAAACTTCACAGGAATGATTTGTTGGGCAGAAAGTCCTGCAAAATATTTAGAGGAATACAACCATAGGCCTGCATTCAATTCAGGTTTTATCTTGCTAATGTCATTGACCGAGTTACCAATGGCTGGGTCAAAAGCCGTTGCAAGTGTGATTTTGCTTTTGTTTACATTGATCGATGAAAATCCAGCACCAAAACCAGCTGAAAGGCTGGTTGTACCGGTAAGCCCTACATGATAAGAATAGGTTGCATAAGTGGTCATGCGGTTGATATAACCAGTAGAATAGTTGACCGCCGTAAACCCTAAACCATGATGTGGTGGCGCTGCAGTATAGTTCGCCCAATATTCTTTTCCTCTTGGGTTTTGCCCTTTCATGTCAAAAGATGTGGCTGATTCCCGGTAATCAGATTTACCAATGGCACCATGAATAGTGGCGTAAAAAGTTTTGGGTGCGCCTTCTATACCAATCCATTGATTTCTAGCACTTAGTTTAACATCTACATAATTCTCAATTCCGCCAATGGCAGGATTGACAATATAGTTGTTCATGATGTATTGGGTATAATGTGGCCTTTGCTGGGCAATGGATGCTTTCAAAAAAACAAGACATATAAACAACAAATACAAACTTCTCATCATTACTATTTAAAAATGGTTACATAACCAGCAACTCTCTTCCTGCCTGATTTGGGATCTATTACAAAGTAATAAGTGCCAGTTGGCAATGGATTTCCTTTGTAGGTTCCATCCCAGGGTTTTGAATATCCTTCAGACCTGAAAACAAGTTGGCCCTGAGGTGAATATACCTCTAAGATACAACCAGGATATTGATCCAGGTATTTGATATCCCATAAATCATTTATTCCATCTCCGTTGGGCGTAAAAGTATTGGGAGGTTTTGGAAGTTTAAGTACTGTAATGGCAATATCATCTGTGCTTGTACAATTACCCCTACCTGTAACACTAAGTGTATACACAATATCATCCTGGGGCTTTACAACAAGCGGCTGAAGTATATCTGTAAAATTGAGATAGGTTGATGGAGACCAAGCATATTTGAGAGAATTCCCTGTTGCTGTGGCAGCAATTGTTTTTTGACCATCATCCAAAACATACATGTCTGGCCCTGCAGATATCTTTGGATAAGGATGGATGGTAATTGATTTGACAGCAGTATCAGAGACACATCCTTCAGCACTTACCACAAACAGGCTTACATTAAAGGTTCCTGTTGTACGGTATAAATAAAGTGGATTTTTAGTCTTGTCAACATCACTATTGCCAAAATCCCAGTTCCAAGCCGTTATGGGTCTAACGAATCCATTGCTTTCGTCAGTAAATTGAATGTCTTTTCCAAGGCAAGCAGAATCTAGGCTATTAAAAATGGCCTTGGGTTGTGGGAAAACATCAACAAGCAACCTGGTCAGTGAATCTTTACAATTGTTGTTGCTGGTTGCCACCAATTTTACATTGTAACTGCCCAAAGACAGATAGTTATGGGTCCCATCCTTGGTGACAGCTGGATTTGTATTGTTGGGATCACCAAAGTTCCACAGATAAGTGATCAATGATCCAGATCCATCAGGAATGGTGGTATTGTTGGTGAAAAAGGCTTTTCCTTCCGGCAGACAAACTTTGGGTAGATCAAAATTTACCCTCGGAAGAGGTTTAACAATTACAGGAAGTAATTTCGGAACACTGGTACACCCATTGTTGGTTACCACATCAAGGCTGACATTATAAGTTTTAAACAATGCAAACGTATAATCCAAAGGATTGGCATTACCAATTGATTGAATGGGGGAACCATCGCCAAAATTCCAGTTCCACTTGACCAAGTTACCTGCATTGGGAACAGCTTTGCTGGTGAAAGTAATTGGATTTTTTTCACAATTCAAGGTGCTGAAAACAAAATCAGCAGTGGGTCTCGGCCAAACGATGATGCTCTTGCTTACAGTATCCTTGCAACCATTGGAGGCAGTGAAAGTATATTTTAAGATATAAGTGCCAGCACCGGCATTCAAAGGAGTATACAGCCCTTTCGCGTTTACGCCTTTGCCTGCAAACAATGAATCGCCAGGTGCAATGCCTGTAACATCCGTGAACTTTGCTTGGGTAATTTGCCTTGGTGTTGCATCCAAGCAAATGCCAGGGATTGAATCAAATTGTACAGAAGGGCTACCCAACAAATTAACCTGACTGTTCTCATCATCAGAGCAGCTTCCTCCTGAAAATGCGCGTACTACAATTCTGACAGGTTTGAGCGCCTGATTGGAAAACTTAGGATAAACATGTTTATAAATCTTTCCTGAATCTGGCAACTGATCAACATCTTTTATGGTTGGATTATTATCATAGTCCCAATAGATTTCAAGTTTTCCAATGAAGCCAAAATCTACGGTTGATAAATTTTTAATCCTTACGGTGTCATTGCTGCAAAGTGAATCTGGCAACAATACCACAAAGTTTGATTTTGGAACTGCTCCGCTGACAATGAAAGATGTTGTTTTGGTAGAAACGCAACCTGCAAGACTGGTTACCCTGTGAGACATGGTATAGGTACCTGCTGCTGTGTATTTGTGTCTTGGGTCTTTTAATAATGAGCTATCAGGATTTGAAGGGATGGCATTGGCATCACCAAATCTCCAAAGATGCGCAAAACCTGTACTGTTGTCTGCAATTTTGGTGCTGTCAAAGAACTCAGCAAATGCATCGTTCAAGCATACTTCTGGTATGCTGTTGTTCACAAAAGGTTTGGGATGAATTCTTATCGTTTTAGTGGTGGTATCACTTTTACAACCCTTGCTATTCTCTACCATCAATCTGATTACCTGGTCACCCCAAGATGCAAAAGTTTTTGTCACAGGACTTGTCAAATCCTGAGGAGTAGTGGCATTCCCTAAACGCCAGTTCCATCTTGTTAAGGTTCCAACATTGGCAGTTGACAGTTGCTCAAATGTAACCGTCTCAGTTTCGCATGCCGGAGCAACAACTTTAAAATCTGCATTGGGAAGTGGATGCACAACAAAAGATTTTGTTGCTGTATCACTGATACAACCATCTGCAGTGAAGCCAACCAGCTTCGCTGTAAAAGTTCCTGAAGCAGCAAGGGTGAACAATGGATTTTGAAGGGTATCCTTCAGTCCATTGGATAGGGTCCAATTCCATTTGACCATGGTTCTTCCTTGCGGATTGGTTTGGTCAGTCATTTTGGTATTCTCCCTCAAACATACTTCTGGAGTTACAGAAAAATCTGCCTTTGGCTGGGCAAAAACTTCGGTCAGTTGTTTACTCAAAGAATCTATACAACCATTGTTTGTCTTGATGATCAGTTTGACATTGTATGATCCAACTGCTGTGTATTTGTGTGTAGGGGAAATACGGTTTAATGCAGTATCAATGTTGGTTGATGTTGCATTGGGATCACCAAAATACCAATACCTATTAAAAGAGGCCTGGCTGCCATCAGAGATGGTGCTAAGGTCTTTAAATGTTCCCATTCCATCAGGGAGACAGATTTTGGGTAGGCTAAAATCTACGGTTGGATTCGGGTTATTGGCAAATGTTAGTGACTTAACAGGGCTTAAACAACCATTTTGAGTTTTAACCCTGAGTTGAACAGTGTACTGTTGAAGAGCAGTAAATTTTTCTACAACAGTAGCATTTGTTGTTTTTACAACTGGATTATTGGTTACCCACAACCATTCTTTGATACTGGCTCCTCCCCCAACACTGGAGGCATCAACGAAACTGACATCTCTGTTTTGACAAGTAGGACCAAGAATAGAAAAATTTGCTAATGGTACACTATCAACATATACATCTTGTGAAATGGTATCTGTCAAACACCCTACGTCAGTATAAGCAAAATACTTGACTGTGTATTTACCAGGATTCTTGTATTTGAAATTGAAATTTCTCGAAGTACTGAAATTGCCATCACCCAAATCCCATGAATAACCAATAACAGGTCTGCTGACAGAGGTAGTAGTGTCAATGAAAGCAATGGAATCTGTGATACAATTTGTTGTGGTGAATTTGAATCCTCCTTTGGGCGGCTCAAAAACCTGCAAGTCAAAATCAATTTGCTGTTCTCCAGAGCAACCATCTGTGGTTGGGTTGTTGGCAATTACCTGGATGTTATAGCTATTGATTGTATTGTATACATACGTACCTTTTAGGGAATAGCGGTAAATTCTCTTGCCACTTACAAAATAGGTTGAATCATATTTGGGAGCATTGTCTTTGGGAATTGCCGGATAATTGGGAACCTTCCATTCAAGTGAAAGTGGTTCATATGGCAAGGTAATAGAGATATTGAAAGGCGTCCCTTTACAAGTAGCAGGTAATTTAACTGTGGCAAACTTATTGTTGGTAGTAAGCGTTTGATAAAGATCCTTTACATTAGCACCAGCATTATAGCCATAGGTTTCAGCACTTCCATAACCATATGCAATGGCATTGAAACCAGAATCAGCTTGAATGGTATGGGATCCGGCTGTTACTTGAACCTGATAGTAAGCATAATTTGATTCTTGAGGATGGACCGTGGAGGTAATAACAGGTGCAACTCCATCTATTTTCAAAGAGCTTACGCCATTTTTATGAATAGCGATATTGATGTAATGCTGGTTGATTCCGGCATTGGGTGTTGAGTTGACAGTCACCTTATCAATTGTTTGTTCGATTGGACTGAGATAAATCATTTCAGGATCACCATTGCCAGCAATTTGTGTATTACCGCAGCTGTTTGCCGTAGTAATGTATTGAGCTACCATGATCGGTTGATCAGACTCCAACAAATCAGGTGTATTGCTTTGGTATTCGTAATAAAAACCACCCTGCAGTCCAGTAAGTACAATCCCATTTCTTTTCACAACTGTACCAGGTTTACTGATGGCAACGCGGTAAAAATTATTGGGCATTTTTGAAGTAGGAACAGTGAGGTATTTTTTCCCCCAGGCATTGGCTGGAAAAGCTTGTTGCATGTAATTATCAGCACTGCCAGATCCATTGTTACAAGAAATACTCAATTTTCCAGATCCGGAAAACACAGCAATTCGTTTACAGGGACTTGTCGGTGTTGCAACTGACCTTATCTTGGTTCCTGTAAGATCCTCTCCCAGATATGGATTAACATTGTTGAGCAATTTTCCGAAGACATTGTAGATTTCACCCTTATTCAAGTTGACCTTGATGGTATCTCCTGCCTTATTCAGGATGGTATTAACTGTTGGAATGATCTCAATATTGGTATCATCTTCTGTTGCGATAACATACGAGAAACAGTAAGAATAAGCAGAGTTTGATACCTGTTTATAATTGACAGAGTAGTATTCTCTTGCAAGGGTATTAACTGGGAACAAAAGAGTTGCTCCAGATATTGATGCGTTGTAGATATGCGCATAGGCAATGATTGGAAAATCAGATGTTATGTGAATACCCTTTCCATTCTTGCCTTCATCAGTTATTCTTGCATCTTGCGCACCAGTTTTTGGGAGTCGAGCAGATGTTGTAACCTGATTGGCAATTACATTGTATGTATTGGTCCAACCCAAAGAAGGAATTTCAACAGTAACAGTTGCATTCCTGTCCGAAGTGAAATAGAGTACCATGTCCTGGGCACCTCCCCCTGCATTCACCGTTCCATTTGAATTGTACATGGAAACATGACTGCCATAGCCAACCCAAAATTCCTTACCCTTGTTGGAAAAGTCTTGTGCAAGGGAAATTGTCCCAACGAAAATCAAAAACAAAAGGACAACCAGCTTTCTCATCAACATTATTTGGCTATATGGAAAATTAAAGAAAATTTGAATATGTACAAACTCTTAGACCATTGATTCTCAAAGAGGTTTACTAGGATTGATGATTTTCTTCAATGCATCAGGCCCAAGATTGAACAAGAGGTCTAAAATGGATACATTGGGTTTAAAACCAATCTTTTCTTCAAACAATTGAGGATATTTGATAAAAGGTTTTTCTCCAATTTTATCATGGTTAGACGGTAAATAAAAATCATTCCTTTCTCTGTTCTCCTGATCATTGGAAGAAAGGCTTGCAAGTTGGAGCAGATTCACCTTAATTTTCATTTTTTTTATAATCCAATCAAAACAAGTTTTGTTCCAATCAACGAGCAATTGAGGTTTTTGGTCAAAAATTTCCTTAAGAGACGACCTGTAATGAAAATAAAAAGGAGAGTTTCCATAGATGGTCTCCAAACTTCGAAAATGATCCCTTTGCCAACTACTGCTGTAATCTATCTCTACAGATTTATATGGCAGCTTTACAGATCTACCACCAACCAAAGGTATTGAAAGGGAAACGAGTCCATTTCCACCAGGAAGCAACATGCGGTTTCGAAAAGTTGATCGTTTAAAGGGTTGATCCATGTCGAAAAAAACCCAATTGCATTCAACTATGTCAATCATGGCGTTGATGCATGGAAAATATTGAAGCTCAATGCTTAGCAAACTATTTTGCAGGTTTTTTACAACATTTTGGAAGTTTCTCGTAGGCATCTGGTGCCGCCTTGACTTCTTCTGCATCATACCCTGTATTGGAAATGGCAGTTTTGATATTTTCGAGGTTTGTTCGGTCTGTAAGATAGGTTACGGTAGTTTTCTTTTGTTTAAAATCCACCAGAACTTTTGTAACCCCTTCTTCATAGGCAAGGTACTCTTCAATCTTTTTTTTGCACATCTCACACTGAACTGTTGGCGTATTGATTTTAACTGTAACAGGTTTCTTTTGCTGGGCACTTGTAGAAAAGGCAATAAAAAGGACCAGTAAGGATAAGATTGCTTTTTTCATTGCAGGTAAATTTGATTCTAAATTAAGATTATCTGCCCCATTCTGAAGGATTGGCACTCCAGTTTAACAATGTATTTTGATCTTCGGGGTCAATGGTACCCTTTTCAATGGCCAATTCAATTAATGTGGGATAATTTGTCAGGGATATTGTTGGAACACCAGCTTCTGAACAGGCAGTTGATGCAGCTTCAAAGCCATATGTAAAGATAGAAACCATGCCTATCACATCCAGACCTGCATTTCTCACTACATCAACCACTTGCAAACTACTTTTGCCTGTAGAGATGAGGTCTTCAATGATCACGGTTTTCAGTCCTTTTTCATAATACCCTTCAATTTGATTGCCCAGTCCATGTTCTTTGGGTTTGGGCCTAACATAGATATAGGGTAATTTCAATTGGTCAGCCGCCATTGCTCCCCAGGCAATACCAGCAGTTGCAACGCCAGCAAGCAGTTCAGCATCTGGAAATTTTTCAAAAATCACGTTGCACATTTCACTTTTGATGAAATCCCTTACATATGGATATCCCAAAAGCTTACGGTTATCACAGTAAATGGGACTTTTCCAGCCTGATGCCCAAGTAAAAGGTTCTTTGGGATTCAATTTCACTGCATTAACTTGTAGCAGTTTTTCAGCAACTGTTTTTTCGTTTGTCATACAGCAAAATTGAAGCAAGCTCATCAGAAAAGAAAATTTAGTTATGTACATCATTGTTCACGAACCAACAGGCCCAATCCTCTTCACAAATGAGGATGAATGGCAGTCATTTTTAGCTGATAAATTGATCATTGAAGCTGCTGGTGGTATGGTCTTCAATGAAAAAGATGAATTGTTGATGATGTTAAGGCGTGGCCAATGGGATATGCCCAAAGGGAAACTGGATGATGGCGAAACCATTGAGGCTTGCGCTTTAAGGGAAGTGGAGGAAGAAACAGGTATTTCCAACCTGAGGCTTTGCGAAAAATTACAGACAACCTACCATACCTATGCATTCCAAGGTAGAACGGTACTCAAACCCTCACACTGGTACAAAATGGAATATGCAGGAAACCAAGATTTGGTGCCTCAAATAGAAGAAGACATCACTGAATTGCGCTGGGTAGATAAAATCGAAGCTGCCGAATTGACACAAAACGCGTTCCCGTCTATCAAGGAAATGGTTGAAAAATATTACCTGTAGCCATGTAGAACCTCAGGGCTATGGGAAATGAAGAATTGATTTAGAAACCACTTCTGGCAAAAACAAAGAAGCATCCCCACCATTACGGATGATGTCTCTCACGATGGTTGAGGCGATTGAAGTGTATTTTGGTTCACAGGTGAGGAAAAAAGTTTCAATGTGAGGATCCAGGGTTCTGTTGGCATCGGCAATGGTCTTTTCGTATTCAAAATCACTCACATAACGAATGCCCCTCAGAATATATTGGGCATTAACTTCTCTACAAAAGTTCACAGTCAGGCCCTCATAAACAGCGGCAGAAACCTTTTCCTCGTCCTTAAAAATCTCATCTATCCATGATTGTCTTTGTTCAGGGCTGTACATCGGTGCTTTACCAGCGTTCTTACCTACCGCAACAATGATTTTATCGAACAAGGGCAAAGCTCTCTTGATCACATCCACATGTCCCAGTGTAATGGGATCGAATGTGCCAGGGAAAAGACAAATTTTTTGCATGAAATTCTTTTAAGATGTTGATTCTTTTCTTCCTGACAAAAGGTACAATACTGCCATTCTAACGGCTACGCCATTTTCAACTTGATCAAGTATGATAGACTGCTTGCTGTCAGCTACATCAGAATCAAGCTCTACTCCCCTGTTGATCGGTCCCGGATGCATGATCAACACTTCTTTTTGAAGTGAATCAAGCAATTGCCTGGTGATCCCATAGGCTTGGTTGTATTCCCTCAGTGAAGAAAACAACACCTGATTTTGACGTTCCAACTGTATTCTCAGCACATTGGCAACGTCACACCATTCAAGGGCTTCTTTCACGTTATAGGTAACATTCACGCCAAATGCATCCCTGATGTGTTTGGGAATTAACGTTGGCGGACCTGCAAGGGTTATCTCTGCCCCCATCTTGGAAAGGAGATAGATATTGCTAAGTGCCACCCTGGAGTGCATGATGTCTCCGATGATGGCAATTTTCTTTCCTTTTAAATCTCCCAGTCTTTCTGTAATGGAAAGTGCATCCAGCAATGCCTGGGTAGGATGTTCATTGATGCCATCACCTGCATTGACAATCGCAGCTGGAATGTGTTTCGCCAAAAAATGGGGGGCACCTGTTGCACTGTGGCGCATGACCACCATGTCCACCTTCATGGACAAAATGTTGTTGACTGTATCCAGTAGGGTTTCACCTTTGGAAACCGAAGAACCACTTGCAGCAAAATTGATGGTGTCTGCACTCAATCTTTTTTCTGCCAACTCAAAAGAAATCCTTGTTCTTGTTGAATTCTCATAAAAAAGATTAACAATGGTAATGTCTCGAAGTGAGGGTACCTTTTTGATGGGTCGTTGAAGTACTTCCTTGAATTGACGGGCTGTGTCTAAAATAAGCTGGATGTCTCCCGGAAGGAGGTCTCTAATGCCGAGCAAGTGTTTTGAGCTTAGTTGCATTAGGGAGCAAATTTATGGTATACAGTTAAATATTTCCGACAAATTTTTGTTTGGCATCAAATGCTATCATACAAAATCACCCTTTTTTCTTCTCCCCACATCACTTTCACTTTCTGTGTTACGATCGAATCAATTGACTTTCCAACATAATCAGGCTGAATCGGGAGTTCCCTGCTGAACTTGCGGTCAACCAAAATGCACAATTCCACTTTCTGTGCACGTCCATTGTCAAGCAAGGCATCCATCGCGGCTCTGATCGTTCTGCCTGTATACAAAACATCATCAATGAGAATCACTTTTTTCCCTTCAATGGAAAATGGAAGATCTGTGATGCTGGGAATATGGATCTGCCCCCTGAAATCATCCCGGTAGAAGGTGATGTCCAATTTTCCGTAATGAATGTTGACTTCTGGATGAATGCTTTGAATATACTGCGTGATAAAATCACTGATTGCAATACCCCTTGGTTGAATACCAATGATATAAGCATCTGTAAAAGGATAATGGTTTTCAATCAACTCATGGGCCAACCTTTTTAAGGTTAGCTTCAGCTGATCTTCTTCCATGATGTTGTTGACTCCTTTCATTGTTCAGTTGACTTGATGTAAATGTATGAATTCTAATTCTTTTGGTTATTCTGGTTGCATGAAAGGATACCTGTAATCTTTGGGGGGATCAAATGTTTCCTTTACAGTCCTTACACTCAACCACCTGTAGAGATTGATAGAAAAGCCTGCCTTGTCATTTGTACCTGAGCCCCTCGCACCACCAAATGGCTGTTGGCCAACAACTGCACCGGTAGGCTTGTCATTGATGTAGAAATTGCCAGCTGCATTTCTCAATGTCTTGGTTGCTTCCACAATGGCAGCCCTGTCTTGAGAAATGATGGAACCTGTAAGGGCATATGGTGAGGTCTGGTCCAACAACTCAAGTGTTTCACTGAACTTGCGCTCAGGGTAAACATACATGGTGAGTACTGGTCCAAAAATTTCCTCGCACATGGTCACATATTTTGGGTCAGTTGTTTCAATTACTGTGGGCTCAATGAAATAACCAATTGATTTGTCGCAGTTACCGCCTGCTATCACTTTGACCTTAGAAGACCTTTTTGCCTTGTCGATGTAGGACTTGATTTTGCTGAAAGATTTATCATCGATTACAGCAGTGATAAAATTGCTGAAGTCTTCAACAGACCCCATTTTAAAGCTTTTGATGCCAGCAATCAGTCTTTTCCTTACAGCAGCTGCAAGGTTGGATGGGATATAGGCCCTTGAAGCAGCTGAACATTTTTGTCCCTGGAATTCAAATGCTCCCCTGAGCAGGGCTGTTGCCACTACATCCGGATCAGCAGAAGGGTGAACCATCACGAAATCCTTGCCTCCTGTTTCCCCTACGATTCTTGGATAAGAACGGTATCTAGAGATGTTCTCACCAATGGTCTTCCACATCTGGTTGAAAACTCCTGTTGACCCTGTAAAATGAACGCCAGCAAATTCAGGATGACTGAAACATACATTACCCAAGGTAGGTCCATCTACATAAATCAGGTTGATGACACCATCTGGCAATCCAGCCTCTTTCATGATGCGCATGAACATTTGGGCTGAGTATACCTGAGTATTGGCGCATTTCCAAACAACTGTGTTGCCACAAAGTGCAGCTGAAGCAGGAAGGTTTCCTCCGATGGCAGTGAAATTGAATGGGCTGATGGCCAAAACAAAACCCTCCAGCGGACGGTATTCAAGCCTGTTGTGAATGCCTGGTGCGCTTACGGGTTGTTGTTGGTATATTTCCCCCAGGTAATGAACATTGAAGCGCAAGAAATCAATCAGTTCACAGGCACTGTCGATTTCTGCCTGGAAAACATTCTTGCTTTGCCCCAGCATTGTGGTAGCATTCATGTACGGCCTATAACGGGTAGCGATAAGATCAGCTGCCTTTAAAAATATGGCAGCCCTGCTTTCCCATGGCATGGCTTCCCAATCTTCTTTTGCAGCCAAGGCCGCATCAATGGCCATTTTTACATGTTTGGCCTCACCTGCATGAAAATACCCCAAAACGTGCTTGCGCTCATGAGGTGGACGCATGGCAACTTTGTTGTTGGTCCTGATTTCTCTTGAACCAATGTACATGGGCACATCGATACTGGTGGATTTCAGCTCATTGATAACCTCTTTTAGCCGATTTCTTTCAGATGATCCTGGCACATAGGTTAAAATCGGTTCGTTGGCAGGAATTGGCAAACTATAATGACCGTTGTTCATTTATGGTAATTTTAAGTTGAAACATTTTCTTTTTCCATCATGAGATAGGCTTTGATGAAACCGTCAAGATCACCATCCATTACCGGTTGAATATTGCCCACTTCATGATCAGTTCTGTGATCCTTGATCATTTTATAGGGATGAAAAACATAACTGCGGATCTGACTTCCCCACTCAATTTTTTTCTTGGAGGCGTTGTTGGCATTTTTTAGTTCTTCGCGCCTTCGCATTTCTTCTTCATACAATTTGCTCTTCAGCATTTTGAGGGCTTTTTCCCTGTTTTCGCCCTGGGTTCTGGCCTGTTGACATTCAACAATGATGCCACTGGGCGTATGCTTAAGCCTTACGGCTGTTTCCACTTTGTTTACGTTCTGCCCACCCTTTCCTCCGGAGCGGTAAAATTCCCAAACCAGGTCAGCAGGATTGACTTCGATTTCAATTGAATCATCCACCAGGGGATACACATAAACAGAAGCAAAAGAAGTATGCCGTCTGGCATTGCTATCAAATGGAGAAATCCTTACCAGCCGGTGAACGCCATTTTCAGCCTTTAGAAAACCATAGGCAAAAGGACCTTCAAACTGTAAAACAGCTGATTTTATACCCGCACCGTCTCCATCCTGCCAATCTAATTCTGTAACGGTCCAACCTTGTTTTTCGCCATACATCCTGTACATCCTGTCAAGCATTTCTGCCCAGTCCTGGCTTTCTGTGCCACCAGCTCCACTGTTGTCCTGTAGTACAGCAGGAAGTTCATCTTCAGGTTGGTTGAGGGTACTCTTGAACTCTGCTTCATCCAACGCTGCAATGGCTTTGTCGTTGGCCAGCTTTACTTCCTCTTCGGAACATTCACCCTCTTTCCAGAATTCAAACAATACCACCAAGTCTTCTACAGCAGCATCAGTTGAAGTATAGAGATTTAGCCAGTATTCGTTGAGCTTGATTGTTTTGAGAATTTCCGTAGCACGCTTGTTATCGTCCCAGAATCCGGGAGATTGCGACTTTAGTTTGTCCTCGTTTATTTTATATCGTCGGTTTTCGACGTCAAAGAAACCTCCTCAAGACGGATAGGCGGTCTCTCATACTCTTTATTTGTTCAATTGTCATACACTACAAAATTAAGTCAATTCATTGAATGCCAATTCAAAATAATATTTTTTAGAACCATCAGGGATATATTTTGTTTAAAGAACATGATTCAGGCTTACAACTTTTTATACTCATGGCAACTATTCCCTGAAAAAGGAATTTACGAAAAGGGAGAAAGGCCCAAATCAGGTATTTATAAGCTGAGTGCCTCCGGAGAACGCAATAACCTCAGTGTGGAAATGAACTGGGTTACACTGGAAAACCAGGCTTTTTCATCTGATTATATTTTGGAGGCTGATGGAGATTTCCACCCCATGGCAGACCAGGGAATAGCGGAAAAGGGAAAGGTTCAATTCATTGACAGCATCAGCTTTGAGATTTTGTTGTTGGTTACAGAAGAAAAGACCCTCCGCATTTTGCATGAAATCCAACCCAATGGCTACCTGAAAGTAACAGAGCAGGGTACAAATGAAGATGGTGCTGCGTACCAGAATATTTCCTACTACCACAAGCAAATGAGTGTTCTCCCCTACTCAACATCTGTATCCGGTGCGGTAATCAGGCCAACGGAGGAAGGGATGATCAGGCACAAATCACTGACGGCCATGGAGGAGCAGACCAACATGCAGCTGACCCAAATAAGGCAGCAAATCGAATTGCTGGCCCTTCAAGCCCAGGAAATACAAAGAAGAAAAGAATTATCCGTCTTGATCTACAGTGCAAAATTGAATTTCACTCCAGTAATTGGACAACAATATTATCTCTACGAGAAAAAAGACGGAAGTCATTTTCTGTCATTGGTCAGTCCCAAAGAATGGGGACCTTCCGGACCTTTTAAAAAATGTGCTGCAGCGGTTAAACTACTTGCAGACCATACCTGGATGGAGCTGGTATAAAAAAAGGGGATCTTTGGGATCCCCTTTTTATTTGTTTTGAGTTGTTATTTGACCTCCTCAAATTCAGCATCAGTAACATTGTCTGCAGCTGCATTTGAACCGCCGGCCTCTTGACCTGCACCTTGAGGACCTGCTTGTTCTGCTCCTTGAGTGGCATTGTACATGTCTTGGCTGGCAGCCATCCATGCATCATTCAGTTCTTTAGTAGCAGCTTCTATTGCATTGATATCCTGCAATTTGTGCACTTCCTTCAGTTTTGAAAGGGCTGATTCAATCACTGCTTTTTTCTCTGCAGGAATCTTCTCACCAAACTCGTTCATTTGTTTTTCAGTTTGGAAAATGAGGGCATCAGCCGCATTGATTTTTTCAATCTTTTCACGGGCTTCCTTATCGGTTGCCTCATTGGCTTTAGCCTCGGCCTTCATTTTTTCAATTTCCTCTTTTGTCAAACCACTTCCAGCTTCAATGCGGATCTTCTGTTCCTTACCAGTGCCCTTGTCTTTTGCACTTACATTGATCAACCCATTGGCATCGATATCAAATGTTACCTCAATTTGAGGTACACCCCTTGGCGCTGGTGGAATATTGTCAAGGTTGAAAATTCCAAGTGTCTTGTTCTGATTGGCCATGGGTCTTTCTCCCTGTAAAACATGGATCTGAACACCAGGCTGGTTATCGGCAGCTGTTGAGAAACTTTCAGACTTTTTGGTTGGGATGGTAGTATTGGAAGGAATCAGAACGGTCATCACTCCTCCAAGGGTTTCAATTCCCAAACTCAATGGGGTTACGTCAAGCAGAAGAACATCCTTCACCTCACCTGTGAGTACAGCACCTTGAACACCTGCTCCGATGGCTACAGCTTCGTCAGGGTTAACGCTCTTGTTGGGTTTTTTGCCGAAGAACTTTTCAACAATCTCCTGAACTTTTGGAATCCTGGTAGATCCACCCACAAGAATCACCTCATCAATTTCACCTACACTCATCCCTGCATCTTTCAACGCCTGTTCACATGGTTTCAAGCAACGCTCAAACAATTTATCAGCAATTTGCTCAAATTTGGCCCTGCTCAGTTTTTTGACCAGGTGCTTGGGAACACCATCAATAGCAGTAACATAAGGAAGGTTGATTTCTGTTTCAGATGAACCAGAAAGCTCAACTTTGGCTTTTTCAGCAGCTTCTTTCAAGCGTTGAAGGGCCATAGGGTCCTTTCTTAGGTCAACGTTTTCTTCTTTTTGGAATTCTTCAGCCAACCAGTCCATGATCACCTTGTCAAAATCATCACCACCGAGGTGGGTATCACCATTGGTTGATTTCACTTCAAATACACCATCACCCAATTCAAGTACGGAAACGTCAAATGTACCACCACCGAGGTCAAAAACAGCAATCTTGCTGTCCACATTCTTTTTGTCAAGACCATAGGCCAAAGCTGCAGCAGTAGGTTCGTTGATGATCCTTCTGATGTTCAGACCTGCAATTTCTCCAGCTTCTTTGGTAGCCTGACGTTGAGCATCGTTGAAGTAGGCAGGAACGGTAACTACCGCTTCGTTCACTTCATGTCCAAGAAAGTCTTCAGCAACTTTCTTCATTTTTTGAAGAACCATGGCGCTGATTTCCTGTGGTGTGTAAAGACGACCGTCAATGTCAATCCTTACGGTATTGTTGTCGCCTTTGGCAACATTATAACTCCAATGCTTTATTTCTTCTGTCACTTCATCAAAACGACGTCCCATGAACCGCTTCACACTCGTAATGGTGTTGATTGGGTTTGTAATGGCCTGACGTTTTGCAGGATCTCCCACCTTTCGTTCGCCATTCTTGAGGAATGCCACAACACTGGGGGTAGTTCTTCTTCCTTCATCGTTGGCGATAACAACTGGTTCGTTACCTTCCATTACTGAAACGCAACTGTTGGTCGTTCCTAGGTCAATTCCAATGATTTTTGCCATATTTAAGATTTTAGATAATCGTAATGTGCAAGAGCTATGCCGTTCATCAAATCAGGAAATCTTGTCAGTTTTTCTTTCAAAAGCATGACAAACAGATCATTATGGCTGTTTTTATCGATCAAAATGGCATAAAAAAGAGAAAAATGATCGAGATCAGCTTCTTTGAAGAATATGGCTGGTGATCAAATCGGCATGATGGCGGGAGTTTTCAATGAACCATTTGTTGGTTTTAAGCCCACCACAGATCACTCCAGCCAGGTAAACTCCTTCAACATTCGTCATCATGGTGTTGGAATCGTGCACTGGTGTTTGATAGGGATCAGTTCCAGCCGCAATACCGATCGATGTCAAAAAATCAAAATTGGGGAGATATCCAGTCATGGCAAGCACAAAATCATTGGGAATTGTTTCAATACCATCGGCAGATGAAATATCAATTTCTGTTTCCCTGATGGCAGCAATGGAGGCATTGAAATAGGCTTTGATTGATCCCTCGCTAATCCTGTTTTCAATGTCTGGTCGAATCCAGTATTTTACGGACTCTCTGATTTGTTCATCCCGAATGACCATGGTCACTTCAGCCCCCTTTCTCCAAGTCTCCATGGCAACATCCACTGCAGAATTGGCAGCTCCGACCACCACAATTTTCTGACCAAAATAAACATGTGGTTCTTTGTAATAGTGGTGAACCTTGGGTAAATCTTCTCCCGGAACATGCATGAGGTTGGGAATATCATAAAACCCTGATGCAATGATGATGTTTTTGGCCTGATACAGGGACTTGGATGTTTTAATGGTAAAAATCTTAGATGATGGTGTGACAGATTCTACTACCTCATACAATGCCAATTTCAGCTTCCAATGCATGGACACCCTTCGGTAATATTCCAGAGCTTCCGATCTGGTGGGCTTGGGATTGTGTGAAACGAAGGGAACATTGCCAATTTCCAGTTTGTCAGCAGTGGAAAAAAAAGTCATGTTGAGTGGATAGTTGTACAAGGAATTAACAAGGGGTCCCTTTTCAACAATCAAATAGGACAATCCATTCTCAATGCAGGAGATGCCACAAGCCAACCCGATTGGGCCCGCACCGATGATCAATACGTCAAGTGTTGATGCTTCGTTCATCATGTTGAGGCCTTGGTTGATTTAAAACTAAAATGTCTTTGGGAAATATAGCTGAACGCAACAACAAAAATTGTAGTAATCAGTTTTGAAACAGTCGGGTAAAAATGAAAATGTTCTACCAGTAATTTGAGGAAAATATAATTTAGGAACAAACTGAAACTTACTGTTATCAGGTACCTGAAAAATTGTACCCTGCCCTTTAGAGGCGAAGCAGTGAAAACAATGAAACGCATCAATAAAAAACCTGTAGGGAAGCTCACCAAAAATGCCATTAGAAAAGCAGCAATATGGGGGCTGATCACAATGACTGAGAGATTCAAGTTTTGTTTCTCAAGTATAAAATTATAACTGATGAAAAAGAGAAAAATGTCAAATACAGTATTTACTCCTCCGCAAGCAGCATAGCGGTAAGTTGTCCGGTCAAAAAACCTTTTGAAAAGGGGATAAAAAAAATCAAGGGTATTTTCTATCAATGGCTTCAAAAAAAAAAAGATTGTATCAGGTTAAAATTTACGGATGTAAGTAGTGTGCTTTTTGGAATAGGTAGCACCAACTGCTTCGTGCAATGCCAGCATTTTTGAATTGAAATCCCCTACCCAGGACAATTCAAGTTCTTCATAATGCTTCAAAGGCCTGGTGTATTCCTGCAGTTTCATGAAGAGGCAGGATTCAAGCCCCATGTTGCGGTATTGTTCTTTGGTGCCCATGATAACGGCGCGCATTCTCTTGTGCTTGACAGTAAGTTTGTTCCACACAAATTTTAATTTGCCTAGCAGATCCAAACGGCCATTGAGACCTTTGATCAGCTCATTGGTATCTGGAAGAATCATGACAAAGGCAACTGGTTCATCCTTGGCTGTGTACGCAAACCATATGAGGTTGGGATCCATCACGGGTTTGATTTTGTTGATGGTCTCTTCAATGGTTGCATCAGTTACTGTAGTGAAATTTTCAAAATCCTTCCAGGCGTCGTTGTATATCTCCTTGAAATCCCTGGAATACCTGGGGATGTCTGAAGTTTCAAGGTGACGAAAAACATATCCATTTCTCTTGGCTACCCAATTCGATATTTTGGCAACTTTTTCAGGCAATCCCTTCCGAACATCAATTCGGTTTGAGATTTGCTCATATTTAACGGTAAAACCATATGCTTCAAACAGGGCTTTATAGTAGGGAGGATTATAATTCATCCCATAAAAAGGACTGGTGAATCCATCAACAAGCAACCCCCACCACATGTCATTTTCGCCAAAATTGATGGGACCATTCATGGCCTTCATGCCTTGAGACTCCAGCCAAGTCTTTGCCTGATCAAAAAGCATGTTGGCTGCAACTTGATCATCAATGCATTCAAAAAAACCACAACCACCAGTGGGTTGTTCTTCCTTGTAGGCTTTTTTCTCATTGATAAAGGCAGCTATCCGTCCAATGGTATGGTTGTTTTCATCAACCAATATCCACCTGTTGCACTTGCCAAAACTGAAAAAATTATTTTTTTGGGGATCAAATACAGATTCGATGTCGTTCAGCAATGGACAGACCCATTGTGCATCATTCCTGTAAATGGAAAATGGGAGTTCCAGGAACTGTTGAACAATATGCTTATCTGATACCTCAATTGTTTGCATTGCTTCAAGTAAACTGTAAAATTACCAAAAAGGCAGGAATGGTGATGAAATAGCCGAGAATTAACGGTTTTTAAGGACACTAAACCTGTCAGGATAGTCTGAAATAATGCCATCAACACCCAATGCAGCCATTTTTTCTATGTCTGCTTCCTCATTGACAGTCCAGGCAATCAGTTTTAATTTCACTTTTTTACAAGCCTCAACATATTCTTGATTGATCAGTGCATAAGCTGGACTCAAAAAACTGGGATGAAAACCAAGCTCAGCAATCAACGCTTCCGGTGTTTTTTTATTGGATCCATCGATCAGGAAAGAGGTTTTGATTGATGGATAGGATTGGTGCAAGACTTGCAAGCTTCTTTTGTCAAAAGATTGGATGGTGGTTCTTGTGGCGACATTTCCTTTGTTAATCACATCCACCAGTAAAGCAACAAATTCTTCCGGAGCTGGATGTGAAATGCCATCAGATGCAGGTGCACACTTGGTTTCAATGTTATAGTTCAGCGGTTTCAGGTGATGCAGCTTTACATATTCCTCCACGGCAGCAATCACATCGCTGAGCAAAGGCTTGGTGACAGGCATTTTTTTCTGGGTAGGGAATTTCGGATTCGGTTTGATGCCAACATCCCATTTTGAAACCTCCTCATAGGTCATTTGATAAATGTTATACGACTTGTCCTTGGGCGATGAAAACTGCTGACCATTGGGCGGAGTGGCTATTTCTGGATTCATGAAAGTTTCATGGGAAAGAACCACCTTTTTGTCCTTTGTGATCACAACATCCATTTCTAGGGTAGTTACCCCTAGGTCAATCGAATGCAGCATCGCTGCAATGGTGTTTTCTGGCATCAAACCCCTGCATCCCCGGTGTCCTTGCAGGTCTATTTTCTTCGATTGTGCGGAAACGGACAGCGAAAAAGCAGATAGGGAAAGCATGAAAAGCATCAAATGTTTCAACATGCAATAAAATTAAGGGAATCGTACCTTTGCACCAATCTAAACATTATGCTAAGCAAAATCATCAGGGAAAAGGCAATCGAGGCACTTGAATCGCTCCATGGAATCCGTTTCACAGACCGTGATTTTCAGGTCAGTCCAACAAAACCAGAATTTGAAGGTGATTATACAATTATCCTGTTCTCATTGATCAAACAGCTCAAATCATCCCCAGACACACTGGGAAATGCCTTGGGAAACAAAATGATTGCTGATGATCCTGCTTTTTTTGACTCATTCAACATCATCAAAGGTTTTTTAAATTTTACCATACAACCTGCTTTTTTACTGGATATGCTGAACAAGCATTATCAGGATCCCTGCTTTGGCAAATCGCCACTCAATGGTAAAAAAATCATGGTGGAATACTCCTCGCCCAATACCAACAAGCCGCTTCACCTGGGTCATTTGAGGAATAATTTTCTGGGAAGAAGCATAGCGGAGATCCTGAAAGCCAATGGCTACGATGTTTTCAAGACCTGTATTGTCAACGACCGCGGTATTCATATTTGCAAGAGCATGATTGCCTGGAACAGGTATGGCAACCAGGCTACACCGGAATCAACAGGCACCAAGGGAGACCATTTTGTGGGTGATTATTATGTCAAGTTCAACGATGCCTACAAATTGGAAATTGAGCAACTCGTTGCCCAGGGAATGGACAAGGCTGCAGCAGAAAAAGAGGCACCCATCATGAAAGAGGCACAACAAATGCTCCTTGATTGGGAAAACGGAAAGCCCGAGGTCATTGATCTATGGAAAAAAATGAACCAATGGGTCTATGCCGGATTCGATGTAACCTACAAAAGAATCGGTTCGGACTTTGCCAAAACATACTACGAAAGTGAAACTTACCTACTTGGCAAAGACACGGTAGAGCTAGGACTCACAAAAGGTGTTTTTTACCGTAAGCCAGATAGTAGTGTTTGGATAGACCTGACTGCAGAAGGGCTGGATGAGAAACTGGTGCTTCGCAAGGACGGAACATCCGTTTACATTACACAAGACATTGGTCTTGCGCAGAAAAAATATGATGAATTTGGCATGGACCAGAGCATTTACGTGATTGGTGATGAACAAAATTACCACATGAAAGTGCTTCAACTGATCTGCAAGAAATTGGGACTGCCTTATGCCGACGGCATTCACCACCTCTCATACGGAATGGTGGAACTGCCTACCGGAAAGATGAAAAGCCGCGAAGGTACTGTTGTTGACGCGGATGACCTGATTGACGAGATGGTCTCCATTTCGAGAGAGCATACACAGAACCTTGGCAAGGTCAAAGATTTTAGTGCGCAGGAATTGGATGAATTGTATGATACCATTGGGCTTGGTGCCTTGAAATATTTTCTGCTCCGTGTAGATCCAAAAAAGAAAATGATCTTCAATCCTGAGGAGTCCATTGATTTCCATGGATTCACCGGTCCATTTGTGCAGTATACTCATGCAAGAATCAAATCGGTATTGAGAAAATCTGAAATCGATACTAATTTCAAGGCGTTTACAAGTCCTTTACTGAAAGCTGAAAAGGATTTGCTCTTGTTGACAGAACATTATGAGGTTGTGCTCAAGCAAGCTGCTGATGATTTTGATCCCTCCGTGATTGCCACTTATTTGTTTCAGCTGGCCCAATCTTTCAACTCCTTCTATGCTGCACTGAGCATTGGCAATGCTGAATCGGAGGAGAAAAAACAGTTGAGGTTGAAGATTTCCAGCCTGGTTGCAACCATCATTGCCAGTGGTATGGAACTATTGGGCATAAAAGTGCCCGAGAAAATGTAACCACACATTTTCCCGGGCTGAACCATAATCCTTGACCATCTTATATTTTATCCACCGAAAGGACCTCCGCTGACGTTCCTGAATTGTTTCAGGCTAGGATCCATTTCGATTGCCTTGTTGCAAAGTGTAGCACCTTTGTTTTTGTCACCCATTTTGATGTAGCTCATGCCAATCATATAAAGGGCTCTTGCTTCTTCCCTGTCAAGGTAAAGCACCTTGTCCCAGTAATTGATGGCCTCTTTGTAGTTTCCGAGGCTATAGTAGTTGTTGGCAACATTGTTCAGTAAATCGATGTCACCAGGCCTTTTCTCGAGCAATTTCAACAACATCTCCATTCCTTTTTGGGGCATGCCTGCTGCGATATAAGAGTTGGAAAGGTTTTCAACAAAGTTGTTGTCAACTTTATATCCCTTTTCCATGGCCATTTCATAATATTTTACAGCAGTCTTTTCATCATTCATGGCAGAATAGGTCATGCCCAATTCGTTCATCAACCTGTTGTTGACAGTATCAATTTTCAGGGCTTCGAGGTAATACCTGGCAGCAGCTTTGAAGTTGCTCATGTCTACCAATGCCCTTGCAAACATGGTAGGAATCTCAGCATTTTTAGGTTCTTCAACGAAGGCAGCCTCAAGGTATTTGAAACACTGTGCGAAATCTTCTTTCTCATACATGCTCCTGCCAATCATAAAATTCACCCGCTTGCCAATGTTTAGGGTCAATAATTTCTGGCCATATTTGATGGCATCGTCCCACTTGCGGAAATTATAGAAAATCTCGGTGACTTTTTCCAGGGCAACTGCATCATTGGGCTGAGAAGCCAAAACAGTGAGGAAAGACTGGCGGGCAAGATCAAATTGCCTTACTTCCAGCGCTTCAATACCGAGTGCCTTTTGGGCCTCAATCATGTTGGGGTTTACGGCAACAGCCATTTGAAGCAACTCAAGGGCCATTTTGTGACGGCCGGCTTCCTGTTCAATCTTTGCTTTCTGGATGAGAACTTTTACGCTGTCATCGGCACTGTTTGCAAAAGCACCGAATGCTGTGCTGAGGACGATGGCTAAAACAATTAACTTTTTCATCAGGATGGATTTAGATTTGGATTGATTCTTTTCAGAATACATCCACCTAACGGAGGCAGAGTGAGTTTTATTTCATGCGAATTGGTGTTTTTTCGAATTATAGGGGAAATAACTGTGTTGTTTACGTAGTTTCCCGTACCCCAGTAGTTTTTTTCATCGCTATTGAAGATTTCTTTCCATTGGTCTCCGGTGCTTACACCTACTGTCCAATCAATCCTTTCCACCGGTGTCAAGTTCAAAACAACCATCAATTCCTGGTCTGCATTTTTCGTCATTCTTCTGAAACAAATGACAGATTCCTGGCGGTGATCCAAGTCATGCCATGCAAATCCTTCAGGATTGAATTGCTGCTCATACAACGCTGGCTCTTGTTTTAGCAGATGGGCCAATGCGGCCACACAGTCTTTCATTCCGGTATGGCTTTCATGCTCCAGCAAATCCCACCTCAAGGATGTCTTGTAGTTCCATTCCTGTGTCTGCGCAAATTCATTGCCCATAAAAAGGAGTTTTGCTCCGGGGTGGGCAAACATATAGGTATACAACAACCGTAAGTTGGCAAACTTCTGCCATTCATCACCCGGCATTTTGTATATCATGGGGGATTTGCCATGCACCACCTCATCATGGCTAAGGGGAAGCATGAAATTTTCATCATAATAATACATCATGCTGAAGGTCAACTGGTTTTGTTGGAATTGCCGGTACAATGGATCCTGCTTGAAATACCGAAGGGTATCGTGCATCCAACCCATCATCCATTTCATTCCAAAACCAAGCCCATCTGCATAAGTTGGCTTGGAAACACCAGGCCAGTTGGTGGCTTCTTCGGCTATTGTCTGGACGCCGGTAAAATCACGATAGACCATCTGGTTCATGTCCTTTAAAAAGGCAATGGCTTCAATATTGCCATTTCCGCCAAATTCATTGGGCTCCCATTCGCCTTCATTTCTGGAATAATCCAGCTTGAGCATGGAAGAGACAGCATCAACCCTTAATCCATCAATGTGGAACTTGTCCAGCCAAAAACGGGCATTGCTGATCAGAAATGATCTTACCTCTCCCCGCTTGTAATTGAAAATGTAACTGTTCCAGTCTGGATGATATCCTTTGCGCATGTCGGCATACTCATAGGTATGTGTTCCATCAAACATGAAAAGTCCATGACTGTCATAAGGGAAATGGGATGGAACCCAATCCAGGATAACGCCTATGCCCTCCTGGTGAAAAAAATCAATCATGGCCATGAACTCCTCCGGATTGCCAAAACGGGAAGTGGGGGCAAAATATCCTGTGCCCTGGTAACCCCAGCTGCCGTCAAATGGATATTCCATGACAGGCATCAACTCCACATGGGTGAAACCCATCTGTTTTACATAGGGGACCAAGCGTTGGGCAATTTGCCAATAACTGAAATATGACTCCTCATCAAAAGGATCTGGCCTCATCCAGCTGGCCAAGTGCACTTCATAGACAGAATAGGGAGATTCAAGAGAGTTGTGTTTTTCCCGCACTTCCATCCAAGACAGATCTTTCCACTCATATTCAAAATTCCATGTAATGCTGGCGGTAAGGGGCTTTTTCTCCCAAAAATGGGCATAGGGATCCCCTTTTTGCATGATTTTTCCTTCGAAACCATGGATGGAATACTTGTAGACCTCTCCTCTTTTGCAATTGGGAATAAACCCTTCCCATATACCGGATTTGTCCAATCTGACAAAAAGGGGATGAACCCCATCCTGCCAGTTATTGAAATTGCCAACAATGCTTACCCTTGTTGCATTGGGAGCCCAAACAGCAAAATAAGTACCACTGGTTCCCAAAACCTCAATTTGTTTGTTTCCAAAAAACTGATAGGCATTATAAAGGGTACCTTGTTGAAAATTGTTGATGGATTCTTCAGAAAAAACCGAATAATTCCAAACAGGTCCGGAAGTTTGAACAAAATGAACTTCCTCATACCGTTTAGGATTGTTCTGGTTTTCTGTGGAATGATGCATTCAGGGAGTTTAATTCTTCACTTCAAATATCTGAAATGACTTTGAAGGAATTGCAAGACTGTTTGGTTTTGTGATAACATTACCAGACATGGCATTTACAAAAAGCATTGAACCGGACAACACCTCATCAAAACGATCCATTGTGATAGTAACTTCATTAGCCGAAGTATTGACAATACACATCAGTTTTTGTTTTTCATGCAGCCTGAAATAGACATAAACTCCATTTTGAGGGATGTATTGTTTTAGGGTCCCTTGTTTGATGGCAGGACTGTTTTTCCTGAAATTGGCCAATTGTTTGAAGTAAGTAAAGGCTTCCATTTCTTTGGCATCAAGAGATGATGTTTTGAATTTATCTGCAGGGTCTGCAGACCATCCACCAGGGAAATCCTTTCTTACAGCAGCATCATTGGGGTCCTTGTAATTTTTCATCAGGACTTCAGTGCCATAATATACCTGTGGAATGCCTCTCAGGGTCAACAACATGCCCAGGCCCATTTTGTATTTGGCAAGATCTTCCCCTACCATGGAATAAAACCTGTTCATGTCATGATTGTCTAGAAAAATGCAATTGGTCATGGGATCCTTGTAGAGCAAATCCTGGGCAAGTGTCATGTAAACCTTATTAATTCCTTCTGTCCATCCAAATGGCTGGTTCAATCCATCATAAATGGCAGTGCTCAATGGAAAATCTGTAACCCCTTTGATCTGGTGTTTGAATGGAGCATTGATGTTGTTTTGGGTGAAATATGCACTGGCAGCAACTGTGTTGGTCCAGGCTTCACCAAAAACAGTCAATGATGGAAATTCTTTGAGCAAAGCAGCATTGATGTTGTTCAGGAACTTTTCGTCGCAATACTTGTACGTATCAACCCTCCAGCCATCAATGCCAAATTCTTCCGTAGACCAGATATTGCTTTGGATGACAAAATTGGCACAATAAGGATTCGCCAGGTTGAGGTCTGGGAGGTGAGGAACAAACCATCCTCCAATCATGTTTTTTTTCTCAGAAGGGGCAGCGTAGGGATCAATGAACACTTCTTCCCTGTGGTTGGCACCGGTATAAGATGGCCATTGGTTGAGCCAGTCTTTCATGGGCAAATCCAGCACAGTATGGTGATAAGAACCTACATGGTTGTAAACGGCGTCCTGGATTACTTTCAAACCCTTTTCATGTGCAGACCTGACAAGGTTACGGTATGCCTCGTTCCCACCAAATCGTTTGTCAACGGCATAATGATTGGTAATCCAGTATCCATGGTATCCACTCATCACCCACTGGTTTTCCTGCATCTTAGGCATGTTATTTTCCAGGATGGGCGTCATCCAAATGGAGGTAACACCTATATTTTTAAGATAATCGAGTTTTGATACCACCCCTGCTAAATCTCCTCCATGCCTGGCATAAGGATTTTTCCTGTCGGAAGAATTGTCCCTGAGATCATCAAAATGATCGTTGCTTGTATCTGCATTGGCAAAGCGATCAGGCATGATCAAATAGATGAGATCAGCCGCGTTGACACCTTGGTGTTTTGCGCCACCCAGGGATTTATTCCTTTGTTTCAATTCATAGTCAAAACTTTTTCCATTGGAAAAAATGAACCTGACTGTTCCGGGTTGGGCATTGGGTAGAATGAGGAGGTCTATGAAAACATAATGCTTGTTTTCAGGCTGAAATACTTTTTGAATGGATAGTCCCGAACCTGAAACTTTCAAAGTTTTAGGCAAATCCTGATCCGCATGCACCATCAATTGCAGCTTGTTGTTCTTCATCCCCACCCACCAATGGGTTGGATAGGCATTGATGGCATTGTTTGCCAATACAAACGAGGACAGGAAGAAACATATGGAGGATAACAAAAACAGTTTGATAGATTGCATGTCAATTCTTTTCTTCTTTAACAATAAAGGCACAAATGATACCTGCAGTTATCAGTAAGATTCCTCCAATGGTTACTGCCATCAGACGGTCATTGTTAAGGTAATTTTCCATGATGCGCCCAAAACTAAGCGATGCAATGATTTCTGGAAGTACAATGAAAAAATTGAAGATACCCATGTAAATCCCCATCTTCTGTGGAGGAATACTTCCTGCAAGAATGGTATAAGGCATTGAAAGAATAGAAGCCCATGCAATACCAACCATACCCATGGAGACATAAAGCATGTTTGCTTGTTCTATCATGTTGACAGAAATCAAACCCAATCCACCCACCCAAAGACAAAGCGCATGGGTGAATTTTTTTCCAATTTTTGAGACGATGAAAGGAATGGAAAAGGCAAAAAGAAAGGTTACCAGGTTCAATATGGCAGAGGTTGCATTCGCAAGTTCTAACCCTTCTGTGAACTTAAGTGATTCAACAGAACCCTCTGCGGCCTTTGCATCACCTCCAAAAATATTGACAGCCACTCCCGTGCTGTAATAAAACCACATCAGGAAAAGACCGGGCCAGGTAAGAAACTGAACCAGGGCCAATCGTTTCATCTGGGCAGGCATGTTGATGATGGCGTCAACAATCTCTTGGAAGATATTGCCATTGTCTTCTGTCAAATGGGTTTCATCGGGTGGATATTCTTTGCTCTTGAAAACTGTAATCAGGACAGCAATCAGGAATACTGCAGCACCGATGTAAAAAGACCAGACAATGTTTTCCGGTATGCCGCCATTGATTTTTTTTCTGGATATACCAAACCAATCAACCAAAAGCGTGGGTAAAAATCCTGCAATAAAAGAAGCAGCACCGATGAACATGCTTTGCATGGCGTAGCCAAAAGAACGTTGCTTGTCATTGAGGTTATCTGCAACGAAGGCCCTGAAAGGCTCCATGGACACATTGATACAGGAGTCCAAAATCCAAAGAGTACCTGCTGCCATCCACACTGTTGGTGAATTGGGCATGAAAAAAAGAGCAGCTGAACTTAAAATGGCGCCAATCAAAAAGTATGGCCTTCTTCTACCCCATTTTGGATGCCAGGTTCGATCACTCATATAACCAATGATGGGCTGAACGATTAGTCCGGTCATCGGCGCAGCAAGCCAAAGGCCAGGAATTTCTTCAGGTTGTGCACCAAGGAATTCGTAGATGGCACTCATGTTGCCCATCTGCAGGCTCCAACCAAATTGAATACCGAAAAAACCAAAACACATGTTCCAGATTTGCCAAAAACCCAGAGAGGGCTTACCTTTTTCTGAAGAGGTCATTGTAGCATTTTGCATATCAAAGCAATTGGTTAATGTGTGTAAAATACACACACAACCTAAATATACGTAAAAGCGCTCAAATGATTATTTGGCGATAGATCTATATCACAAATCCATCCGGAATTACTGCACCTTTTTTGACTACAACAATGCCTTCCTTGATGGTATATAGTTGATGCTCAGTATTCGGCAAATGTTTACCACCATTGATGCGTACATCATTGCCGATCCTGCAGTTTTTGTCAATGATTGAATTTTTGATGTAACAGCGTTCTCCAATACCAAGTTTTGGCAATCCATTGCTCACCGAAGTATTCATTTCATCAAGGGTTTCGTAAAAATCAGTACCCATGATATAGCAACTCACAATGGTGGAGCCATATCCGATTCTTGTTCTGATGCCAAGGACTGAGTTTTCTACCCTTGAAGCATTGATGATGCAGCCTTCTGCAACAATGGTTTTTTCAAGCGTGGTTCCACTGATTTTAGCTGGCGGCAACATCCTGGCCCTTGTATAAATGGCTTTGTTATTGTCAAATAGGTTGAATTCAGGCACATCTTGGGTGAGGGCCAGGTTGGCTTCAAAAAATGAATGGATATTTCCGATATCCGTCCAGTAACCCTCGTATTGAAAGCTGACTACATTGTGTTTGCTGATGGAATATGGAATGATCTCCTTGCCAAAATCAGTAGCATCCTTGACTTCTTCCTGCAGAAGGTCAAACAAAACCTGTCGACCAAAAATATAGATACCCATGCTTGCCAGGTAATTCCTGCCCTGTGTTTGCATGGCCTCACCTGTATCACTTACCCAATCTGAAAGCAATTCAGCCTTGGGTTTCTCAATGAAAGCTTCAATGATGCCTCCCTCTCCTTTTTTGAGGATACCGAACTCAGTAGCTTCTTTGGCATTGACGGGAATTGTTGCTATTGAAATATCCGCCTTGCTGTTGACGTGGTTTTCGATCATTTCCTGAAAATCCATCTGATACAATTGGTCTCCAGAAAGAATCAACACATGGCTGAAATCCTGTTGGTTGATATGCCTGAGGGATTGTCTCACTGCATCGGCTGTACCTTGAAACCAGGTAGGATTGTCGGGTGTTTGTTCAGCGGCAATGATGTCTACAAAAGCAGAGCTGAAAGCACTGAAATGATAGGTGTTCTTGATGTGCTTGTTCAAAGAGGCTGAGTTGAACTGTGTCAACACATACATCCTTCCAATATTTGAATTAAGGCAATTGGAAATGGGTATATCCACCAACCTGTATTTGCCGGCAATGGGTACTGCTGGTTTGCTTCTTGTTGATGTCAGAGGGGACAATCTTGATCCTGCCCCACCGCCGAGTATTACAGCTATTACGTTCTTGTCCATGGTATGATTGAATATTGTCTAATTTACTGAAAACTTTGGTAAAGCGAAACATATTCGGCTGCACTGCGGTGCCAGCTAAAGTCTAAGGCCATGATGTTTTGTCTTATACTGCGAAAAACTTCTTTTTGGTTGTAAATGGATACTGCACGGTAAATGCCATGGGTGATGTCTCCGACAGCAGCATGGTTGAAGGTGATGCCATAGCCACCCATTTCTCCAAGATCAATCACAGTGTCTTTGAGGCCGCCGGTACTTCTCACAACTGGAATGGTACCGTATCTCATGGCATAGAGTTGGTTCAAACCACAGGGTTCAACCCTGGATGGCATGATGAGAAAATCAGCACCAGCATACATCAGGTGGCTCAGGGTTTCATTGTAACCGATGAATTCATTGTAATCACCCTGGGCAATTGATTTTAGCTGCGTCAATTGGGCCTCGGTTTCTGCTTCTCCATTGCCCAACACAAGAAAATTCATCTTTCTTCCAATGAATTTGAAACTGTCTGCAATGGCCTGTGGCAGAAGGTCTGCACCTTTTTCACCCACAAGCCTTCCGATAAAAATAAACAATGGTTTTCGGGGATCCAATCCGAATCTTTCACAGAGGATCCGCTTGTTTCTTTCCTTACCTGCATCAGCATCAAGGATTGAGAAATGTTCAGTGAGGTATTTGTCCTTTTCTGGATTCCAAACGGTATAGTCTATACCATTCAGAATACCTGCGCATTTTCCTTTTTCATATTCAAAAAGAGGCTCCAATCCATTGCTCATCTGCCTGAGTTCATGGAGATAGGAATTGCTGACAGTGGTGACTTTCCAAGAACATTTGATACCGGAAGCCAATGGATTGATGCTGCCCTTCCACTCAAGCAACCCTCTCTTCCAGCTGTCCCAATGAGGAATATAGACTGTTTTGTCCCAGCTGAATGCCCCCTGGTACTGTGCGTTGTGAATGGTTAAAACAGTGGGGACATACTGAAGCCTTTTGAAGGCATAGCAATGTTGCATCATGAAAGGAACAAGTGCAGCATGGTGATCGTGCACGTGAACTACCTGTGGCAGCGCTTCCCATGCATTCATCCAATGAACAGCTGCAATCTGAAAAGCCATAAAACGCTCGGTATCATCATCATACCCATACACTTTCTCTCTATCAAGCAAGCCATTGATGTCAATCAGAAACAATTCAAAGCCTTGTGCATTGGTCTTTTCTTTGATCACGGTATAATCAAACCACCAATGACCAAGATTGGTGGATGCTTTGTGCACTACTTCCCAGTCATGCTTGTACAAATAAGCAGTCCTGTACATGGGCATGATAACCTTTGACTGATGCCCCAACTCATTTTGGAATCGGGGAAGTGAACCCACTACATCACCCAAGCCACCAGCCTTGGCTACAGGATAACATTCAGCACTGATATGTATGATGTCCATAAAGGCTTGCATTGATTTTTTAAATTTACCACTAAAACAGTTCTGATTGTTGATAACAAAAAGTTTTATAGGTAAATAAATATAATTATTTTGAGCACTCATAAAACAACCTTCCATATGAACCAACAAACAAAGTGGTCTCAATTCGGTGTGCTGATCATCGTTTTCTTTTTCTGGGGATTTGTCGCTGCTTCCAACAGCATTTTCATTCCCTTTTGCAAAACTTTTTTTAACCTTGATCAGATCCAGTCTCAGTTGATTGGTTCTGCATTTTATGGTGCTTATTTTTATGGATCGTTGATCCTCTATGTTTTCTCAACCATTACAGGAACCGACTTACTGAACAAGATCGGCTACAAGAAAGGCATCATCTACGGTTTGCTGATTTCTGTTGTAGGTGCATTGGCACTGGCATACATCAGCGGCTCGGGAACTGCCACCTTTGGCCTCGTATTGGTTTCATTTTTTATTATTGCATTAGGCTTCTCATTGCAACAAACTGCAGCACAACCGTTTGCTATCGGATTGGGAACTCCTGAAACTGGTGCTCACCGCTTGAACATGGGTGGAAGTGTAAACTCATTTGGTACCTTACTCGGACCACTTGTTGTCAGTTATCTTCTTTTCGGAAGCCTTGATAGTGGAAAGTCTGCTTCCATCGAGAACATTCAAACACTGTATTTCTTCCTTGCAGGACTCTTCATCATTGCAGCCCTGATTTTTGCCTATGCAAAATTACCAAAGACCACCTCTGATGAGAAACTAGAAAAAAGCCCCAAGGCAATGAATGTACTATTGATCATTGGTGCCATCTTTCTTCCAGTATTGTTTGCAGACTGGGCAAAGAGCGTTACCGGACTTGAAAAAAGTGTCATCATCAGTGGTTCTTTGATCATCATTTTGGCCATTCTTTTTTGGACCATGGTTACTGCAAAAAAGAATCCAACTGGATGGGGGGCCATGGCTTACCCGCAGCTTGTATTGGGAATGATTGCAATTTTTATTTACGTAGGTGTTGAAGTCACCATCGACAACAACTTTGGCGCATTGCTCAAAAAGAATGCCTTCGGAGGCAAAGAAGATTCTCAGATTTCCCATTTGATTTCCCTGTACTGGGGTTCCATGATGATAGGACGTTGGACTGGTGCGGTTAGTGTTTTCAACTTTAGCAAAATGGTCAAGCGCATCCTTGTGATCGTTGTTCCATTTGCTGCGTTTGGCTTGATCTTGCTAGTAAACATCATCAAAGGCAATGAAATCAGCGATTTTGTCATGTATCCAATCTGCATAGCCATTGCTGTAATCGCCTTCCTTTATGCAGAAGACAAACCGGTTAAATTATTATTGACTGTTTCAGTTCTTGCTTCCATAGCCATGCTAATATCCATCACAACCACCGGCATGTTGGCCAACTATGCCATCATCAGCACCGGACTTTGTACAGCAGTGATGTGGCCTTGTATTTTTGCCCTCGCCATCAATGGAATTGGCAAGTATACCAGCCAAGGTTCAGCATTCCTGATAATGATGATCCTTGGTGGAGCCATTATCCCTCCTACCCAAGGTTCCATCATCGACCTGGATCCTTCTGGAGATGCCAACGTTTATACATTTACCCAACTCTCCTATCTTGTTCCGCTGGCCTGTTTTGCCTACTTGGCATGGCATGCGATTCAAACAAGGTCTGTACTGAAAAAACAGGGCCTGGATGTTGACGCACAAGTTGCTGCATCCCATTAATGTAAACTGATTTATTTGTATCTTGGCAGCCACTTTAAGGTGGCTGCCTTTTTTATTTTTTCAAACCCTTGATCATGAGCGCACATCAACCTTTGGCCATTGGCATCGATATAGGAGGAACCGGAACAAAATTTGGGATTGTAGACAGGGATGGAAATGTCCTTTTCTCTGGAGAAATGTCCACCAAAAAACACAAGGAAATAGAGACGTTTATCGATGAATTGCATGGCCACTTGGGTGAGCTGATTGAAAAGGCTGGTGGAATTGGAAGAATAAGGGGAATTGGGGTTGGTGCACCGAATGGAAATTTTTATACCGGCACCATCGAATATGCGCCTAATTTACCCTGGAACGGTATCATTCCCATCGCCAAAATGATGAGTGACAAATTCCAGTTACCTGTAACCTTGACAAACGATGCCAATGCTGCAGCCATCGGCGAGATGATGTATGGGGCTGCAAAAGGAATGCGTGATTTCATCATGATTACCCTTGGAACTGGTGTTGGAAGTGGAATTGTGGCCAATGGTCAGCTGATCTATGGACATGATGGTTTTGCTGGAGAATTGGGGCATACCATTGTCATTCCTGATGGAAGAATGCACCAGGGCACAGGGAAACGTGGTTCTTTGGAAAGTTATGCCTCTGCCACTGGTGTGAGGCTGACAGCGCTGGAAATGCTTGAAAGCAGTACTGAAGATAGCTTGTTGAGAAAAGCCGATAAGGAAACACTTGATTCAAAAGTGGTTTACGATGCTGCCATCAAAGGAGATAAGTTGGCCCTGGAAATATTTGAGTTCACCGGAAAAATCCTTGGATTGGCATTGGCCAATGCGGTGATGTTCAGCAGTCCAGAAGCCATCATCTTGTTTGGCGGGTTGACCAAATCAGGCGATCTCATCTTGAATCCTACCAGAAGGCATATGGAAGAAAACCTGATACAGGTATTCCAAAACAAGGTCAAAATACTCGTAAGTCATCTCAAGGAGTCAGACGCAGCCATACTCGGTGCCAGTGCATTGGCCTGGGATAAACAGTAATTAATTTAGTGCAGTTTGCGCTTATCGATGGGGATCAATTCGCCTGGAGCAATGCTTTTTCTTTTGCCCATGCTGATTTACCGTAGCCAGGGATTACATGCTTTTCGCTGTGGTATGATGACCTGACGAGGGGGCCACTTTCAACATAGTCAATTCCTAAACCGTATCCAATTTCCTTGTATTCGTTGAATTCATCGGGGTGAACGAACCGCTGAACAGGCAGGTGTTTTCTTGTGGGTTGAAGGTATTGGCCGATGGTGACTACATCAATTCCATTGGCTGCCAAGTCTTTTAGTGTCTGAATGACTTCCTCTTTTTGCTCGCCCAATCCAAGCATGATGCCAGATTTGGTTCTCATGCCACCTTGTTTCAATTTCCTCAACACCTCCATGCTTCTCCAATATTTGGCCTGGATTCTCACTTTTCGGGTGAGTTGCTCTACCGTTTCAATGTTGTGGGACACCACTTCAGGAGCTGCCTCAATGATTCTTTGAATCTGATCATCAATCCCTTTGAAATCAGGTATCAAGGTTTCAAGGGTTGTGTCAGGATTGAGTGATTTTACCGCTTTGATGGTATTGAACCAAATATTGCTTCCACCATCAGGTAATTCATCACGGTCAACAGAAGTAATGACGGCATGTTTTACTTTCATGAGGTGAATGGCTTCCGCTACACGCTGGGGTTCATCCCAATCTACTGCATCAGGCCTACCAGTAGCAACAGCACAGAATCCACAGCTTCTCGTACACACATTGCCCAGGATCATGAAGGTTGCAGTACCAGCGCCCCAGCACTCTCCCATGTTTGGGCAGTTTCCACTCTCGCAGATGGTATGCAATTTATGGGTATCGACAAGCGATCGAACATGTTTGTAGCCTTCGCCTACAGGAAGACGAACCCTTAACCAATCTGGCTTTTTTTGCTTTTGTTCAGGAACAGATCCTGCAGTATTCACATCACAACTCATGGGATAATTAAAGTGCGAAGTTACATCACTTGCGGTTACCAAAGACCAATCCGATGGATCCGGTAGGGAAAAATGACTTGCCAGGATTGTCAACCATCTGAACAATCTTTTGAGCATAATAGTCAAAGCCAAACCCAAATTCTATAGCAGAAACAACCTGGTTGAACCTCGCCCAATCAAAGCGAAGGGCACCTTTTGCATAAGCACCAGGTGAAAACTTCATTTCATTCCATCCCAGCTGGAGTCCAGTACCTCCAATGATCCTATCAGCACTCAGGAAAGTTGACCGTTTTGCCTCGGTAAATTTGATTTTTTCAGTTCCGCCAGGTGCTGAAAACTCCATGTAATAAGGACGGGACAAGCCAGCAGAGAAGCCTGCCACTGCAATTGCGTAAACAGCAACTCCATTTTTATTTCCCTTTCCACCAATCAATATTTGTTGTCCTGCACCCAATTTGAGTTGATAGAAGATATTTTGTTTGCCAAAAACAAAGGGCCTTCCAAAAATGGCAAACCCACTGTTGGTGAATTCAGAACTGCTTTGCTTTTCCTCCTTGGGATGGTTCTTTTCTCCAAATTCGAATTGAAAAATGGAAGATTTGTAAGGGGTTTTCATTTTGCCCTTTTCAAACAGAATACCATAGCCATCATGGTTGCTTTTGAAACTGAAATTGGCATGTTTTTCAAAAGCAGGTATTCCTTCCTCCTCATTCCTGATCATGGCATTGATCCTGTTTCGCTTTTCCAGCTTTTCAGCTTGTTTTGCATCGGCCTTCATTGGAGCTGGTCGCTGTGCATATACAAACATTACAAGCAGTGAAAAGGAAATGAATAAGGCAATATGTTTCAACATGGTTGATGAATGTTCTGTAAATTTATAAAAAAAAGCATGACTTCTACGGTAACTTATTCTGGAGAACTGAGAACTTTAGCAACCCATTTGCAATCTGGCTCTAGTATAGAAACAGATGCTCCAACTGACAACCAGGGCAAAGGAGCCCGTTTTTCCCCAACTGACCTCATTGGCACTTCCCTTGCAGCCTGTATGTTGACCACCATGGCCATCAGAGCAAAGGATCTGGAAGAAAAGCTCAAGGGAACCGTCACAGATACAGAAAAGATCATGTCGAATGCACCAAGAAAAATTGCAGGCATCAAGATCCGTTTCAACTGGCCACCAGAGCAATCCTTCTCAGCTGAAGAAAAACAAAGACTGGAAGACATAGCATGGTCTTGCCCAGTAAAAGAAAGCATTCATCCGGACATTCAACTTTCAGTGGATTTCAACTGGAAATAGACAACTGGTCTAGAAAAACGATTCTTTCAGCGTGTGAACCAGGCGGCTCACAGGCAGCCCCATGACATTGTAAAAATCTCCCTCGATGGATTTTATGCCAATTACCCCAATCCACTCCTGGATGGCATAAGCCCCTGCCTTGTCGTAAGGTTTATATTGATCGACATAATGTATGATTTGTTCAGCTGAGAGTGAATGAAAACTTACATGGGTGGTATCATGAAAGACCATTCTCTTTTGGTCATCCTGAACAGAAACAGCTGTTATCACCTGGTGCTTTTTACCTGATAAACGTTTCAAAATACCCAATGCGTCTTCCCGGTCAATTGGTTTTCCAATGATTTCTCCTTCCAGCACCACAATCGTGTCTGCAGCAACAATGATTGAATTGGAAAGGTCTACCTGATTTAGATCAATGACTGCCTGGAGCTTCTTTTCAGCGATTGACCTGGCTATATTTTCTGGCGAATCCATTGGGTCATAAGACTCATCCGCATCAGAAACGAGGACATCAAAACTGAATTCTGCCCATTCCATCAGCATTTTTCGTCTAGGGGAGCCAGAGGCCAGTATCAGTTTTTTCATGATAAAAAATAAAATGACATGGAAAGGATACCCATCAGCATCACCAGTTTCAGTGATTTACTGATGTTGGCAAAATCAGCCGTCAACTGGGCGTAGTACAATTTTTTCAACAGGTAAAAAAACTGGATGATCATGGCAAATGACAGCGCATAAAATGGCCAAGACCAGGAATTCAACAAGGCATAAAATGCAATGGCAGCAAAGAGTCCGACCAGGACAAAGATCCAAACTGCGACAAAAATTTTGGTGGAAGGAATCCCCCAAGAAATGGGCATGGTTTTACACCCAAAACGTCTATCCCCCTCCATGTCTTCCATGTCTTTCACCACTTCCCTGATCAACGACACAATGAATGCAAACCCTGCATAAACCAAGGTCACTTTATAAAGACTTCCCAATGCTGCCTGGTGCAATTGCATGTAGGCAAGATCATTCAACCTTATTTCTGCAATAAACAATACCCCAACTACCCAGGCAGTTAATACGGATATGATGATATTGCCGATCAGCAAACGTTTTTTGAAAGTGGATGAATAAAGCAAGAGCATTAAAACACTTAAAAAATTAAGTGCCAACAAAAGCAAATTGTTCAAATGCATAGAAACAACCGCACTGAGAAAAAGTCCTGCCAAAGACAAAACAAGATGGAGTAACATTGCCCACCTTCTTTTGATCAATTTGCCAATAATCAACCTTTCTGGTTTGTTGACATTGTCAATCTGGATGTCAAAATAATCGTTGATGATATAGCCAGCGGCAGCAATCAAAACCGATGAAACAAGCAACAGCAAGAAATCAGTTTCCTGCAAAAGTGGTTCAGATTGACCGGCTTTCGTCAAATAAGGAAGAATGATACGGTGGTAAAACAAAGATTGTGTCAGTGCAATAAACAAGAGATTGGGATACCGGATCAGCTGAAAGAAACTCTTTATTTTTTGAAATCCTTTCATTTAAATGCTTTGAATATTGGCGGGTGCAGACCATTTCCCCTGGGTTCTGAGTGTTTTTTCGATAATATCCCTCACGCACCCATTCCCTCCAGATCTGGGTGATACATAATCAGCCACCTGCAATATTTCGGATGCAGCATCTGCCGGACATGTTTTTATACCAACTGCGCCAAAAGCGTCGAGATCGGGAAGATCATCACCCATGAAAAGCGCAGCTGATCTATCAATGTTAAACTCAGACAACAACCGTTTGATTATCAATGATTTTTGAGGAGTATTCTCATAAAACAGTTCAATTCCAAGCTTGGATAATCTTTCTTTGACTGGTGTAGAATTAGACCCAGTTATAACGGCAACCTTTAAACCAGACTTGACGGCATGCTGTAAGGCATAGCCATCTTTGATTTCCATCTCACGGATCCATTCACCATTGGGCATGACCAAAAGTTTTCCATTGGTCAAAACACCATCAAGGTCAAAAACCAATAATTGTACACCTGATAATTTTTCTAATAAATGCATACTGAATGATAACAAAGTTAATCTATTCAAGATAATTAGCTTGTCTCTCCAAAAAGCACTGCTGTATATTTGCAATTGAGCATAATTTACCAACATGACTACAGCAGAGAAGCTGACCTTATTTTCCCTAAAATCCAGTATAAAACTAGCCTCTATCATTTCTCCCCGATGGGGTGCATCCATTGCATTCAATATTTTTTGTACCCCATACCGGAAGCCCAGAAATGTGCCTCCACCCATTTTTCAGGAGGCTGAAGCATTTGACATTCAAGTTGATGGACTAAACATTCATGGATACAGCTGGAATCCGAATGCCACCAAGAAAATCCTGATTTTACATGGTTTCGAATCCAGGGCCTATAATTTTGACCGTTATGTTAGTCCATTGCTCGACAAAGGATATGGTGTGGTAGCGATGGATGGGAAGGCCCATGGCAAAAGCGAAGGAAAAACCACTACTGCCCCTGAATATGCGGAGATGATCAGGGTTTTGGAAGAGAAACTGGGCAAATTTGAGGGCTATATTTCCCATTCTTTCGGAGGCATCGCCTTGTGTCTTTACCAAGAAAACCACATGAACCCTGATGCCAAAATGGTTTTGATCGCGCCAGCCACAGAAACTTATTCTGCCATAGATCTATTTTGCCATTTTTTTGGATTGAGCTCCAAAATCAAGGAGTCTATCCATGCTTACATCAAGCAAAAGTCAGGAAAGGATATATCCTACTACTCGATCAACAGAATTGCTCCTAAACTTTCCAACACCATTCTTTGGATACATGACAAGGATGATGACATCACCCCACTTTCGGACATGAAACCCTTGATGGACCTTTCTCCTGGCAATATTGAATTCATGATTACCGAGGGCCTTGGCCATAGAAAAATATACAAAGACACTGCAGTGATGAAAAGGATAATTGATTTCATTTAGGAACAGATTTGTTAGAATTCATTCGCTTTATCTTATTATTGCATCGCGATGCACATCGATTTAAGGATAAAAACCCCAAACAATCGATTCAACAATTGGTGAGATAACTTATCAGAAGAGAAAGAAAAAATGGCAAAAAACCTACTTATAGTTGAGTCCCCGGCCAAAGCGAAAACCATTGAAAAGATTCTTGGTAGTGACTTTGAAGTGAAGAGCTGTTTTGGTCATATCCGCGACCTGGAGAAGAGTGAAATGGGTATTGATATCAAAAAAGGCTTCAAGCCCAGGTATATCGTTCCGGAGGAAAAGGAAAAAGTGGTCAAGGAGCTGAAACAAATCGCCAAAAAATCAGGTGAAGTATGGCTCGCAACGGATGAGGACCGAGAAGGTGAAGCCATCAGCTGGCATCTTTGTGAAGTATTGGGTCTTGATCCTGCTACCACAAAGCGTATTGTTTTCCATGAAATTACCAAACCAGCCATCCGTTCTGCAGTTGAAAAGCCCAGAACGGTCAACATGAACCTTGTCAATGCACAACAGGCAAGGAGAATTCTTGACAGGATTGTAGGTTTTGAAATTTCCCCTATCCTCTGGCGCAAAATGAGCATGAGGGGCAACCTCAGTGCAGGACGTGTGCAAAGTGTTGCTGTGCGTCTCATTGTGGAGCGGGAAAGGGCCATCAATGGCTTTACGGCCACTGGCAGCTTCAAGGTCGAAGGTTTCTTCAAGGCAAAAGACATCATCGGAAAACAGGTCATCTTCAAAGCAGAAGGGGCCAAAAAAAATACACAGCAGGATGCTGAGCAGTTTCTCCAGGGTTGTATTGGGGCGGGTTATACCGTAAAAGACGTCCAAAAGAAACCCGCCAAAAAATCACCCGCTGCCCCATTTACCACTTCTACCCTTCAGCAGGAAGCAAGCAGAAAATTAGGATATGGAGTGAGCAAAACCATGCTAATTGCTCAGAAATTGTATGAAGCCGGTCACATCACCTACATGAGAACGGACAGCGTTTCATTGAGTGAAACTGCCATGGGTGATATTTCCAAACAGATCACAGACAGTTATGGCAAAGATTACCTTCAGGTAAGGAAATTCAAAAACAAAAACGAATCAGCCCAGGAAGCGCACGAAGCCATCAGGCCAACTTACATGGACAAGCCAACGGTGGATATCGCTGATGGTCAACGCTTGTATGAGCTGATCTGGAAAAGAACCATGGCTTCCCAAATGGCAGATGCCGAATTGGAAAAGACCATTGCCGAAATAACCATTTCTACCCAGCAAGAATTGCTCAAGGCAGAAGGTGAAGTGATGAAATTTGAGGGCTTTCTCAAAGTATACAATGAAAGCAGGGATGATGAAGACGAAAACGAAGAGACATCCACCGAAGGAATGCTCCCCCCTTTGGCCAAAGGACAACAGCTTGAATTGAATGAAATGCTGGCGACCGAGCGCTTCACAAGAGCCCAGCCAAGGTATACGGAAGCTTCTTTGGTAAAGAAAATGGAAGAACTGGGCATAGGCCGTCCCTCTACCTACGCCCCTACTATTTCAACCATCCTCAAAAGAGGATATGTCGAGAAGAGAGACAAAGAAGGCGTGAAAAGGGATTATCGTGTATTAAGGCTCAGCAACAATACCATCTCTAAAGCCATAGAACAAGAGAACACGGGTGCTGAAAAATCCAAATTGTTCCCTACAGACCTTGGGGCAGTGGTGACAGATTTTCTCATCCTGCATTTCGATCAGGTCTTGGATTATGGTTTTACCGCCAAGATTGAAAATGAGTTTGATAGTATTGCAGATGGCAATGAAGACTGGGGCAAAATGCTCAAGAATTTCTACTCCCCTTTCAAAAAGGATGTAGACAATACCATGGAAAAGGCAGAACGCATCAGCGGTGAAAGAGAACTTGGCCATGATGCTGTATCCGGGAAACGCGTGATTGCCCGTATGGGACGCTATGGCCCAATGGTGCAAATTGGAGAAACCACAGAAGAGGAAAAACCAAGGTTTGCCAAACTCAAGGCTGATCAAAGCATAGAAACCATCAACCTTGAACAGGCCATGGAATTGTTCAAGCTCCCCAGGGTGCTTGGTGAATTTGAGAACGAAGCGGTACAGGTCAATATTGGAAGATTTGGTCCTTATATTGCACATGACAAAAAGTTCTATTCACTTTCCAAGGAATATGATCCTTACGAGATAACGCTAGAAGTTGCGATACCACTCATTACAGAGAAGCGGAAAGCCAAGGATGAGCGGACCATTAAAATCTTCGAAAAGGAAAAAATCCAATTGCTGAAAGGCCCTTATGGTCCTTACATCAAGAAGGGATTGAAGAACTTCCCCATTCCCAAGGAAAAACAGGAGCAAGTACAGGATCTTAGTATCGAAGAGGTTCAGGCAATGATTGAACATGCCATTGCCAACCCAACCCGAGGCAAAAGAAGGGCTTCCAAAAAATAATTGAAACAACCCGTTGATGATCAACACAACAGGAGAAATCAATGCATTGCTGAATCTGATTGAAGATCCAGACGATGAGGTGTACCAAACCATCACCAGGCGATTCATTGGATTTGGGCAAGAAGTCATTCCAGTATTGAATGAATTCCAGGATTTGACTGACGACCCCATACAGGTGGCTAAAATCAACTCCATCATCTCCCAGATTTCAATTTCCTGTCTTGAAAATGCAGTTGCAGATTGGCTGAAAAGCGAAGATCAATCAGTACTTGAAGCCACTCTTTTCATTACGGCCTACCTCAATCCTGAATTCGACAGGGACCGCTTGTTTTTCGACATTGAAAAAATCAGGAAAACCGTTTGGCTTGAATTGAACGATTATTTGACCCCACTGGAAGAGATCAATATTCTGAATAAAATCATTTTTGGCCACTACAATTACAAAGGAGTAGAACTGGATTATGCCTCAATCAATCATTTCGATCCTTCTCACCTGCTCACGAACAAGCTTTCGAATACATTTCCCCTGGCATCGGTATACCTAATCATGTCTGAGATGCTTGGGATTACCATCCAACCGGCTGATATCCCCAAACAGAACCTACTTTGTTATGTTGAAGAAGGCAGCTCAATTATCAGTGTGGAAGAAAGTGATATCCTATTTTACGTCGATCCATTGAACGGTCAGGTTTATACCCACCGCGATGTAGAGAATTATGTAAAAAAAATGAACCTTGCCCATCCTCCCGTTACCTATACCCCTGCCAACGCCAGGAATTTTACACAACGTTGGCTGAAGGAAATTGCTAAATCCGAACAAATAAAGGGAGAAATTGAACGTCATGATGCGCTGCTAAAGCTTTGTGCATCGATAGATGCGTAATTGTTTTCATGTATCACAATAGTATTGGGTAATTTTAGTCAAATCCTTTTGCATGACGATTACCTGGAATGATTTTGAAAAAATTGACATCCGCTCTGGTACGATCCTCTCTGTAAAGCCCTTTGAAAAAGCGGTAAAACCTGCATTTCAGCTGGAGATTGATTTTGGCGCTCTGGGCATCAAGCGTTCATCCGCCCAAATCACCCATCATTACACTGCTGAAACCTTGTTGGGAAGGCAGGTGATGGCCGTCGTCAATTTTCCACCAAAACAAATCGCCAATTTTTTCAGTGAATGTCTGGTCTTGGGAGTTTATGATAGTAACAACCAGGTTGTTTTATTGGAAGCAGGAATGAAAGTAGAAAATGGTGCAAAAATTGGTTAAAAGGAATTTCACCATAAAATCATCAAATTCAATACCTTTCAAAGGAAATTCAACTTATTTTCGTCAATATGAAAAAGTTCAGTCTTGCCCTTTCCCTATTGTTGGCATTATTTGCCTGTGAAGAGAAAAAAGATGCCAAAAAACCACAGGATCAGTCCAAATCAGGTCCTGTTTCAGTAGAGGCCATTGTCATCAAGCCAACAACCGTTTCCGAGTCTATTGAAGTGGCCGGCAATATCCTCCCTTATGAGCTTACCGAGATCCGACCAGAGATTTCCGGAAGGGTTATCCAGCTCAATTTCAAAGAAGGTTCAACAGTTGCCAAAGATGTGCTGTTGGTCAAATTGTTTGACGGAGATTTACAAGCACAACTCAAAAAATTGAAAGTGCAACTGCAAATCGCAGAGAAAACAGAAGAACGCCAAAGAGAACTCCTTAAAATCAGTGGTATCAGTCAACAGGATTATGACCTCAGTCTTTTACAGGTCAACAACATCAAGGCTGATATTGAATTGACGATGGTGAACATTGGAAAAACAGAAATCCGTGCACCTTATGCAGGAAGGATGGGACTGAGGAACATCAGCCTAGGCGCTTATATCAGCCCTGCCAACGTGCTGACAACACTCAGCCAAGTCAACATGAAGAAAATCAGCTTCAGCATTCCTGAAAAATACAGCAATGACATCAGGCCAGGCATGTCGGTCATTTTTGGTATCGAAGGCAAAGAGGGGCAATACAAAGCCACCATCCTGGCATCAGAAACAGTCATCGAATCAGAAACCAGAAACCTTAAAATACTTGCAACCATCAATGATGGAAACAATAACCTGGTACCAGGTTCCTTTGCAAAGGTTGGTCTTACCCTGGGTTCAAACAATGCAGCTGTAATGGTGCCTTCACAGTGTATCGTACCAAGTGCACGCACCAAACAGTTGTTGCTTTACCGTAACGGAACCCCTGAATTTGTTAGCGTAACAACTGGATTGAGGAATGCGGAGAACGTTCAAATAACCAGCGGAATACAACCAGGCGATACGGTCATCACAACAGGTCTTCTCTTCATCAGAAAAGATTCTAAAGTGAAACTCAGCAAAGTCAATTAGTAACAACCCAATTCTGGCCCAATGAATCTTTCTGAATTAAGCATAAAAAGACCGGTTTTTGCAGTTGTTTGCAGCATTGTCATCATCATTTTTGGTGCAATTGGGTATAGTTTTTTGGGTGTCAGGGAATACCCTGCCATTGATCCGCCTGTGGTCAATGTAAGGACCAGCTATGTAGGAGCCAATGCAGAAATCATTGAACAACAGGTAACCGAACCCATTGAAAAAGCAGTAAACGGTGTTGAGGGGGTAAAGAACATCTCATCCTCCAGTTCACAGGGCAGCAGCAGCATCACAGTAGAGTTTGAATTGGGTGTTGACCTTGAGAGAGCAGCCAATGATGTTCGGGAAAAAGTTTCCCAGGTTGCAGGAAGGCTCCCCCAGGACATTGATGCACCACCAACTGTGGCCAAACAAGACTCTGATTCTGATCCGATTGTTTTCATGCAAATGCAAAGCAACAAAAGGACCTTGCTGGAGCTTTCCGACCTGGCTGAAAACATTGTACAGGAAAGACTGCAAACCATTCCTGGCGTGAGTGGCGTTAATGTTTTTGGACAAAGACCAGCCATGAGAATTTGGTTTGACCCAGTAAAGCTTTCTGCTTACAGGCTTACCATCCAGGATGTAAAATCTGCCCTTGACCGCGAAAACATTGAATTGCCCGGTGGAAAGGTTCGTGGAAACGCCACTGAAATGACCGTAAAGGCCTATGGAAAGCTTACTTCAGAGGAAGATTTCAATGACCTGATCATCCTCCAGACTGAAGGCAAGAGCATCCGCTTGAAAGATATTGGATATGCCATCATCGGACCTGAAAATGAAGAGTCTGCGACCCGGAAAAACAATATTCGTTCAGTGAACCTCGGTGTAGTAGCCCAGCCAGGTTCCAACCAGGTTGCCATTGCAGATGAGCTGTACAAAAGGATTGATGTCATCAAAAAAGATTTGCCTCCAGACATTATCCTTGAAGTGGGATATGACAAAACACAGTTTGTCAGAAAAGCCATCTCAGAAGTAAAGGAAACGCTGATCATTGCCATATTGTTGGTGGTCATCATCATCTACCTTTTCTTCAGGGAATGGTCGATTGCCTTCCGCCCCTTGATTGATATTCCAGTGGCCCTGGTGGGTGCATTTTTCATCATGTATATTTCCGGGTTTTCCATCAACGTATTGACCCTCCTTTCATTGGTGCTTGCCACGGGATTGGTGGTGGATGATGGAATTGTGGTAACGGAAAACATTTACAAGAAGATAGAACAGGGAATGGACAAGTGGAAGGCTGCAAGAGAGGGATCGAAAGAGATTTTCTTTGCTGTTATTTCTACCTCCATCACGCTGGCCATCGTATTTCTTCCCATCATCTTCCTGCAAGGATTTGTAGGCCGATTGTTCAGGGAATTTGGAATCGTTGTAGCAGGTGCCGTTTTGATCTCAGCCTTCGTATCCCTGTCACTAACTCCGGTATTGAACATCTACCTGACCAAGAAAAATGTACACAAGCATTCTTGGTTCTATACCAAATCTGAACCGTTTTTCAGGGGAATGGAAGCCGGATACCAACGCTGGCTGGGTGCATTCATGTGCAAAAGGTGGATTGCCTTCATCATTGTATTGGCCTGTGTTGGCGCCATTTATTTTGTTGGCACAAAACTTCCCTCAGAGTTGGCTCCAATGGAAGACAGGAACAGGTTGAGAACCAGTATTCTTGCGCCGGAAGGAACAGATTTTGATTACATGGACCAGGTTGTTTATGACATCACTGAAAAAATCATGGACTCAGTGCCTGAGCGCTATGTGGTTCTTTCTTTTGCACCCAACTTCTCTGGCTCTGGTGGAGCCAATGCTGCTTCCATCAGCATGGGTCTTGTGGATGCCAGCGAAAGAAAGCGCAGCCAGAATGAAATTGCGCAGAGCATGAACAAAATGTTCAAAGACTATACCAACGTGAGGGTACTTGTCTTGCAAGAGCAGACCATATCTGTTGGACAAGCCAGCAGGGGCCAGTTGCCTGTGCAATTTGTTTTGCAGAACCTCAATTTCGACAAACTCAAAGAAAAGGTTCCCCAATTCATGGATGAGGTTGTAAAGAGTCCTGTTTTCCAGGGCAATGATGTCAACCTCAAATTCAACAAACCTGAACTGCAGGTAACCATTGACAGGTTGAAAGCCGGAGAATTGGGCATTTCAATCCTTGATATTTCCAATACACTACAGCTTGCACTCAGCGGAAGAAGGTTTGGGTATTTTATCAGGAACGGAAAACAATATGAAGTCATCGGACAGGTAGACAGAAAAGACAGGGATGCTCCGCTGGACCTCAAGTCCTTTTACCTGCGCAGCAAAACAGGACAACTGATTCAGCTGGACAACCTTGTCAGCATTTCTGAAACTGCCACTCCCCCAACCATTTACCACTACAGCAGGTTGAAGAGTGCCATCGTTTCTGCAGGACTGGCCAATGGGAAAACACTTGGAGACGGTATCAAAGAAATGGAGCGCATTGCTAAAAAAGTACTGGATGAATCGTTTACCACAAGCCTCAGCGGATCTTCAAGGGATTTTGCCGAGAGTTCTTCCAATACACAGAATGCCTTCCTCCTCGCCCTGGTACTGATCTTCCTGGTATTGGCGGCACAGTTTGAAAGTTTTGTTGATCCATTGATCATCATGATTACAGTTCCTCTGGCACTAGCCGGCGCAGTGATCAGTTTGTCTGTCTTTGGCCAGTCACTCAACATCTTCTCACAAATTGGGATCATCATGCTGATTGGTCTGGTGACCAAAAACGGCATCCTCATTGTTGAGTTCGCCAACCAGCAAAGGGAAAAAGGCATGAACAAGATCGATGCAGTACTGGACGCATCTGTGGCACGTTTAAGGCCAATCCTGATGACAACACTTGCCACAGCCCTTGGTGCCTTGCCCATTGCCATGGCATTTGGATCCGCAGGAAAAAGCAGGATACCATTGGGCATTGTCATTATCGGCGGCCTGATGTTTGCTTTGGTGCTGACCCTGTTTGTGGTACCTGCGTTATACAGTTATATTTCCAGGAAAAAAAGAGCTACCCATGAGAATTAAAGCAATGTTGTTGAGTCTTCTGTTTGCCAACGCGGTATCATCGCAAGACAGCAGCTTTACCGTAAAAGAATCCATTGAGATGGCGCTGAAACAAAACCTCGATATTCAGATTGCAGCAATCGATCTGGATATTGCAAAGGCCAACAACAATTGGGGAAATGCAGGCGGACTTCCCACCGTTGCAGGAAATATTTTCAACACTGAAGCCGTTTCCAATATCAACCAGAAATTGGCGAATGGCAGCAGCATTGAAAGAAACAATGTTTCCAACAGCACTATCAATGGTAACCTTGCCATCAGCTGGAGAATTTTCAATGGCATGCGGGTGAGGTCTACCATGGAAAGGTTTGATGCCATGGAAAAAATGGGTGCCATCGCTGTAACCCAACAAATTGATCAGGTCATCTTTGATGTGTTGAATATTTATTACAACCTGATCCGTTTGAACAAACAGGTCATTGCCACCAAAGCCATCATTGATTTGTCAAAAGAAAGATTGAAAATTGCTGAAACAAGGTTCAATGTCGGAAATGGTGCCAAAACAGACATGTTGCAGGCCAAGATTGACCTGAATGCACAGGAAGTGAATCTTCAGAACATCTTCAAACAGATGGCCAATACCAAGGCTTCCATGAACGCCTTGCTCAAGAAAGATGCAGGTGCGGCATTCTACACCAAAGAAGAGCAGTTCAGTATCCCTTCCATTGAATACAATTCCCTTTTGTCAAAGATTGACCAACAAAACCCACAATTGCTGTTGGCACAACAGGAGAAACTGAACCTGATGATTGAGAAAAAAATCATCAGTTCACAAAGGATGCCTTCAGTGACATTGAACTCAAATACCGTGTTGAACAAGTCCAAATCAACTGCTGGATTCTTCCTTACCAACCAAACCTTTGGCCCCAATATCGGATTGGGCATTGGCATCCCGATCTTCAATGGGAATATCAACAAGACACAGCTGAAAGTCAACAGCATTCAACAGAAGAGGCAGGAGTTGCAAACAGATCAGATTCGTGCACTTTTGCAACGGGATTTGCTGATTGCTTTTCAGGAATACGAGAATGCTGTTTCAGTATCCAAGGTTGAGGAAAACAATGTGAAACTGGCCGAGGAGAACAATTTCATTTCTACAGAACGTTTCAAAAAGCTTCAGAGCAATTCAATTGAATTGAGACAGGCACAGCTTAGCCTCATCGAAGCTCAAGATCGCTACATAAATGCTCAATACAGGGCCCAAATAGCGGCAACGGCTATACGTTATATCACTGGAGAGATCAGCAAGCAATAGGGCTTATTTGCCCAAGTGGTAATGCTTGAATGCCATGGGCAAGAGGTCTGTGGGGGTTTCAAATTCGAATACCTCCCCTGTTGACCCTGTCAGCAGCAACCGCATGGGTGCATTGAACCTCGATTCAAATTCAACCAGGGCCTGTCTACACATGCCACAGGGAGCGATGGGTTCTGAAGTATCCACTGCATCACTCTGGTAAGTAATGGCCATGGTTTCAATGGGAAGACCCGGAGAAATGGAAGAAACGGCGGCAAGCAACACCCTCTCTGCACAAATACCAATGGGATAAGAAGCATTTTCCTGGTTGGTACCCATGACCAGTTTATCATCCTGCATGCGGGCAACTGCACCAACCCTGAAACCAGAGTAAGGCGCATAGGCAGTAGCAGCAACTTCCCTAGCGCGAAGTATAAGGTCATTGTCTGCATCGCTCAACGCTGATGCATTGGCATGTACCTTGAAACTGATGTTGATGTTTCTGGTGTCCATAGGTTGGTTGATTGGGGGGTTATTTGATGGATTTGAAAATCCTGTTCCATCTCGGGCCATTCTGCCAGCTGAACCAGATCATGGAAGCCTTGCCCACAATATGGTCTTCTGGTACAAAACCCCAGAACCTTGAATCCTGAGAATTGTGCCTGTTGTCACCCATCATCCAGTAATAGTTCATTTTGAACGTATAAGAAGTGGTAGGCTTTCCATTGATCAATACCTTTCCATCACGTTCTTCCCATTCATTGTTCTCATACACATCAATCACTCTTTTGTAGAGGGCAATATTCCTTTTGTTGAGCTCAATTGACTTGCCTTTTTGAGGAACCCACAAGGGTCCAAAATTGTCTTCGCTCCATTTGAACTGCGCAGTATCGTAAGGGAAAGTATT
>JACCDK011116941.1_pt1 | contig 63577 bp, 51 predicted proteins | sample 7445871 | NCBI WGS metagenome assembly JACCDK01 (sample SAMN15323436, study PRJNA562643) | freshwater metagenome | isolation source: river surface water | place: USA:Blue River Watershed | collected 2017-08-15 | reverse complement strand
GAAGCCATTGTAGATTTGAATGCTGTTTCTCCTTTGGCGGTCATTTCAAATGATATCTTCTTTGCTGGTAAAAGCACCACCTGGTTGAGGATTGCGTATACCCTGAAAGCCAGGTATTTCATGGAGACAAGGGATTATGCCAAAGCCTATGCTGCTGCACTGAATGGAATCAACGCATCAAATTTGTCATGGAAATTTGTTCCACCAGCATTGGTTGCAGATGGTGATTTCAACTTGTTGAATACCCTGATCGATCAACGTGGCGGCTTCCTTGCTACTGCAGGATCTTATATGCATGAGAACCTGATGAAAGCAGGTGCAGTTGGGAACAGAAACAATACAAAGACAAATGAAGATGCAAGGTTAAAATACTATAAAATCACAGGAACTGCGGCATCTACAGAAACAGGGGTGGCTGCTAAAAATGCACCCATGCCCTTGGTTACTTATGAAGAAAACCTCCTGATCCTTGCTGAAGCTGGCTTGAGAACGGTTGGCTTTGCTGAGGGGCTGCTTCAATTGAACAAACTAAGGGCTGTTTTGAAAACCAACCTTGGTTTGGCAACAGCTCCTGCTACCGGTGGTACTATTTTGTATGATCCGTATGTTGTAGCCGATTTCAACCCAGGTGGAATTGAAAACAAAGGAACACTTGCTGCAGACAAGGCCTTGATGAAGGAAATCATTGAAGAGCGTTATGTTTCTTTGTATGGAACCATTCTTCCTTTCAATGATGCAAGAAGGTTGCGCAAGGCTGAGAACGATGTGAATGTTCCCATTCCTTTCACCACTCCAACGGCGACCAAACATCCAGAGAGGGTGATTTATGCACAAAATGAAATCAATTCTAATCCTAATTTGCCCAATCCATTGCCTGACCTCTACGCGAAAACACAGGTAAATCAATAAACTGTTGTACAAAAAACAAGGCTCTCCAAATTGGGGAGCCTTGTTTTTTAAATTGATCATCACCCAAGATTTTGCTGAATGAACAGAAAAACTTTTTTCGTCCTGATGCCTGCCATGTCCGCTATTATGTTTGTTTTTGGCCAAAAAAAGCTGACTGTGGATCCGATAATGACACAAAAAAACCAGGCGATTGCCAATCTTGATTTGCGATACGATTTTTACAAGGAAAGGGCATTTCAAATATGGAATTTTGCAGAGGTTGGATACAAGGAAGTTAAAAGTTCATCATTGTTAAAGAAAACATTGATGGATCAGGGCTTTAGCATAGACTCAGGCGTGGCAGGAATCCCAACAGCTTTTGTAGCAACATTTGGATCTGGTTCTCCTGTCATCGGTATTTTGGCTGAGTTTGATGCACTCCCAGGACTTTCTCAACAAGCCAGCCCTGAAAAATCAGCTGCAGGTGGAATTGCAGGCCACGGTTGTGGTCATCATTTGTTTGGTGTGGCATCGGCTGCCTCTGCCATTGAGTTGAAGAATCATATGGCAAAAAACAATATTTCAGGAACCATCAAAGTTTTTGGAACTCCTGCAGAGGAGGGTGGTTCAGGGAAGGTATACATGGCCAGAGAGGGTTTGTTCAACGGTGTAGATGTAGTGATGCACTGGCACCCAGACAGTAAGAATGAAGCAAATCCCTACACTTCATTGGCCAATAAAACAGCCAAATTCAGGTTTAAGGGCTTATCTGCACACGCAGCAGCATCTCCTCAAAATGGTCGTTCTGCTTTGGATGCTGTTGAGTCTATGAACTATATGGCTAATTTGATGAGGGAACACATTCCCTCAGACACCAGGATGCACTATATCATTACAAATGGGGGAAAAGCGCCTAATGTGGTTCCTGATTATGCTGAGGTTTATTATTACATGAGGCATCCTCGCAGGGATGTGCTCATGGATTTGTTCGACCGCCTGGTCAAAGCTGCTGAAGGTGCTGCTCTTGGGACTGGTACAAAAATGGAATATGAAATTATTGGAGGTGTTTATGAAGTTTTACCGGTTGATATATTGTCAAGACACATGCATGAAAATATGTCAAAGGTGGGGGGTGTAACTTATACTTCAGCTGAAGTTGAATTTGGAAACAAAATCCAACAATCATTCATTGGGGAAAAGCCAAAAATTACTGATGCATCTACAATCAAACCATACAGGGAATTGAGTGAAGACAACCGTTCTGGAGGTTCAACAGATGTTGCCGATGTTAGTTGGGTAGTTCCTACTGTAGGTCTTAGAGCCGCAACTTGGATTCCAGGTACTCCTTCGCACAGCTGGCAAGCGGTTGCCTGTGGCGGAACAGAGATCGGCACCAAGGGCATGATGGTGGCTGCTAAAACCCTAACCTTGATGGGTATTGACTTGCTCAGTGACAAAACCATCATTGAAAAGGCCAAGGCAGAATGGAAAAAGGCAAGAGGTGAAGATTTTAAATATATTCCACTTATCGGTAACCGAAAGCCCGCATTGGATTACAGAGACTAATGGAGTTAATATCTGATCAATGAATGCATTTGTAGAGTTTTCATCCATCTTATTGATTGCAGGTATAACTGTATTTGTGTCATGGTCTTCAGGGAGACCTGGAGGTTTTTTCAAAAAGCTATACCAATGGGTTCCTCCCATTTTGCTCTTGTATTTACTTCCAACAATTGCAACCAATACTGGATTTATCGCCAAGGGAAATACAATTCGAGTGCTTTCCATGGACATCATTTTACCGGTAAGCCTTATTTTACTGACTTCTATCATTCACATACCAGACCTTCTTAAAGTTACGCGGCAAGGATTGGTTGTCTTTCTGTTTGGAACTATGGGAATTGTCATTGGAGGACCTCTTGCCTTGTTTGTATACGGGTTGTTTGATCCTGTTGTATTGACTGCCGCAGGCGATCAAGCAATTTGGCGAGGACTGATTTGCATTGCAGGCAGTTGGATCAATGGTACTCCTGGACTGCTCAGCATGAAAGAGGTCTATGGAAGCAGTGAATCACTGTTTTTGACATCACTTGCAGCTGACGTCATCCTTCAAAATATCTGGATGTTCTTTTTGCTCTATTCGGTTAAAATTCAACAACCCATCAATCGATGGCTGACGGGCAAAAAGGAAATCGATTTTACATTGATTGAAAATGAACAACAGGGAGAGGTTGTAGTTGAGAATAAGAAATTATTGGGCCATGCTTTTCCGTTGATTGTATTGGGACTTACTTATTCTTTGGTGATCCTTTCGGCTGATTATTTTGCATCTTATTTCTCAACCAAAGTTAATTTGGATGATGCTGACGCATTTTCCTTTCTTGAAAAAAAATCATTTTGGCTGATTTTATTTTCCACCTCATTTGGTTTGCTATTGTCAATCACCAACCTGTTTAAAACTGCAGTGCATTCTTGGACAAAATTGGGGAATACCATGTTGTTTTTTGTCATTGCGTCAATAGGGTCACAGCTTGAATTAAGCAACATCAAATTGGAGTATTCATTTTTAATCATTGGAATTTTCTGGCTTCTGATGCACCTGGCATTTTTGATGATAGGAGCAAAAATGATGAAAGCTCCCTGGCATTATATTGCTATCGGTAGTCAGGCAAATATTGGTGGACCCGCTTCCGCTTCGGTTGTTGCTGTTTCATTTCACCTTGGATTGGCCTCGCTGGGCATCATCCTGGGTGTGCTGAGCAATGTGATTGGTAATTATGCGAATTTGATTACCGGAGCATTGTTTCAATGGATTACGTTTTGAAAGGATTCCTTAATTTGAATTAAATTCTCAAGCATGCGCTATTTGATATTCCTTTTACTTTTTGTTTGTTCTTCTGTTCGGGCACAAATGCCGCAAGCTAAACCATTGGATTTGGCCAAAGGGTTTGCCAAAACCATCATGACAACCTATCCGGATTCAATTGTGGTGAAGAAATTTGTTCAGCACATGTTGCAGGACAAAGAGGGGAGTGATCCCAACAAACGAGCGGCGATTTGGAATTATGAGGAAGCGGTTACCCTAAAAGGAATTGTGCGGCTATGGGAGAAAACTGGCGACCAGAAGTTGTTCAATTATACCAGAAAGATCATCGACCATTTTATTCTAGAGGATGGAAACATCCGTACTTATCTGCCGCTTGATTACAACTCCGACCAGGTTACTGGCGGGCTGATTCTTTTGACACTCTACCAGCAAACCAAAGAGCCCAAATATAAACTTGCCATGGATCGGCTTTGGGAACAGATCCAGTGGCAACCCAGAACAAAAGAGGGTGGATTTTGGCACAAGTACAAATACCCATATCAGATGTGGCTTGATGGAGCTTATATGCTGGATGTATTTTATGCAGCCTATACAAGGGAGTTCAAAAAAGATGCATATAACGATATCGCCAATCAATTGATCTGGATGGAAAAACACCTGAAAGATCCAGTTTCAGGTTTGCTTTTTCATGGTTGGGATGAAAGCAAGAAACAACAATGGTGTGATCCTGTTACTGGAAGGTCTCCAGAGATTTGGAGCAGATCCATGGGCTGGTACACTATGGCCCTGGTGGACATCATAGAAATGTTTCCGCAAAACCATCCCAAGCGCCCAGCATTGTTATCCATATTGAACAATGTGATGAAATCCATTACGCGGTTTCAGGATAAGCATTCAGGTGTCTGGTACCAGATTGTCAACAAGGGAGGAATGAAAGGGAATTACCTGGAAGCCTCGGGAAGCACCATGTTCGCCTATACAATGGCCAAAGCCATCAACAAGGGATACCTGCCAGCAAGTTTTAAGCCTTCCTTGCAATTGGCCTACGAAGGAATCAAAAATGAATTCATCACAATGGATGAAAAAGGTCTTCCGCACATACACCATTCCTGCAGCGGAGCAGGGCTTGGTGGCACTCCATACCGTTCTGGAACCTATGAATACTATGTTAACGAGCCACAACGATCGGATGACCTCAAAACGATTGGGCCATTGATTTCATTGTTTCTTGAGATGGGTAAATAAGCCTCTACAAATTCCCTTTCTTCATCTCACTCATGGCATAGTCTGCAGCCCTTGCTGTTAAGGCCATATAGGTAAGTGATGGGTTCTGTGTAGAAGTGGATGTCATGCAGGCACCATCTGTTACAAAAACATTCTTGCATTCGTGAAGCTGGTTCCATTTGTTGAGCATGGATGTTTTGGTATCATGCCCCATCCGAACGCCACCCATTTCATGGATGTCCAGACCAGGTGCCTGTTTTGAATCAGTGGTAGTGATGTCATGGAAACCGGCTTTCTCAAACATCATGGTCATTTGTTCCTGGTAATCCTTGACCATTTTCTCGTCATTATCATCATAGTCAATGCTGATGCTCAACAATGGCATGCCCCATTCATCCTTCTTGTTTTTGTCTAAAGCTACATAATTGCTTTCCTTTGGTATGGTCTCACCCATCATGTGCGATCCCACATTCCAGTGCCCCAGTTCTTTTTTGTCCAGGTTGATTTTCAATTCTTCTCCAAATCCATCGGTATTTCTTGTGATGCCTCTGTTGGCAGAAAAACCAGCAGCATAACCACGCAAGAAATCTGTTTCCTGTTTCTCAACATTTCTGAACCTGGGAATATAGGCACTGGTATGGCTTCTGCCATCAGTTGTCTTGTCCAGAAAGCCATCATATTTGCCCGATACCCTTGCACGGTAATTGTGGAATGCTACGTATTTGCCCAGCAGTCCATTGTCATTGCCCAATCCGTTGGGGAAGCGCTTAGAGGTTGAGTTCAGGAGGATGAGATTGGTATTGAGTGCCGCTGCATTCACAAAAATTACACGGGCATAATATTCAGTGGCCTTGTGTGTTTTGGCATCGATGACCGCAACACCAGATGCTTTTCCGGTTTTCTCATCATAAATGATGGAATGTACAACTGCACCAGAAATCATGGTCAGGTTTCCTGTTTTTTCAGCCCAGGGAAGTGTCACTGAATTGGAACTGAAATACCCGCCGAACGGACATCCCCTCTGGCAAAGGTTTCTTTTCTGGCACTGCGCCCTTCCTTGTTCCAAATGAATTTTTTGGGGGACAGTAAGGTGTGCGCACCTTCCATAAATCACATGACGGCCTTCAAAATTCTTCTTGACAAAATCACTGAAATAATTTTCAACACAGCTGAGTTCCAGTGGAGGAAGGAATTCTCCATCCGGAAGGGAGGCTATATTGTCTCTATTACCTGAGATGCCTGCAAATTTTTCAACATAACTGTACCATGGAGCAAGGTCTTTGTATCGGATGGGCCAGTCCACGGCAAATCCGTCACGGGCAGGGCCTTCAAAGTCAAATGGGCTCCAGCGTTGTGTTTGACGGGCCCACATCAATGATTTTCCTCCTGTCTGATAACCCCTTATCCAATCAAAAGGTTTTTCCTGGGTGTAGGGGTGTTCATTGTCTTTCACAAAAAAATGGGCTGCATCTTCCCTGAAGGCATAACATTTGCTGATCACAGGATTGGCATCTTTTATAGCCTGGGGAATCTCGTTCCTGTGGGGAAATTCCCAGGGCATCATGTTGGTTGTAGGATAATCCTTCAAATGCTTAACCTCCGGGCCTCTTTCCAGGACCAACGTTTTGAGTCCTTTCTCGGTAAATTCTTTTGCCGCCCATCCGCCGCTCAAGCCAGATCCAATAACGATTACATCAAATTTATTGTTGGTATTGCCCATGATTCAGTTGGTTAAATAATTTATGCAGGAACACAGCCGTGGTAACGGCCTGGAACAAGTTCATAGACCTGTACCTTGGTCATGAAAAATTCAGAAGCAGTATAGGATTGAATGGTCAAGCCCTTTACAGTTTTGAAAAAATATTTCAGGTCTGTACTATCATCTTTGTCAGCGATGATGGCCTCTAGGATGGCTTTTTTATCCTCAGGCACACTGTTGGTGAAATCTTTTCCTTTATAAGCTTTGCATTTATCCTGAAATGCTTTCATACCAATGATGAATTGCTGTTGGTCTTCTTTTTTCCTGCATTCATCCACCATGGTCAGCACGAATAGGTGTGAAGAGAGTTCTTTTGCACCTGGTGTGTTTGTTTTGGGCAGAATCGTTTCACATAGCGAAGCAATCATTGCCTCCTCATCGGCGCTGATCTTGATGTTATTTAACAGGATGGCAGACTTGGATCGATCGCTCATGCAGGAGGGAATGAGCGCCACTCCTACGGTGATGCAGAAGAGTTGTTTGATGGCTTCACGCCTTTTTAATTGGGTCATACAGCAATTTAACAAAAAACCCAATCAGTTTAACCCCTTATTCCAAATTCATCAGGGCTTCAAAAATGGTTTCTGATTGTTTTTCGTTGCTGATCAGTTCTGCCTGCAAGCGGTTATAGGTTGACTCAGCCTCAGCAAAAGCAGAACGGTTGGAGTAGATGGCAGGATCTGCCAATGCTGTTTCAGCTTCCGCCTTGCTTTTTTTCAATCCTGCAATTTTTGTTTCCAGTTCATCAAACTGTCGCTGCAGTCTTTTCTTTTCTTTTTGCTTGTCCTTGTCAATGGCATTATTTCCTTGCACTGGTTGGACGGCTGGGGGAGTCGGTTCTTTTTTCTTTTCAACTACTGTTTCAGGCTTTGTATCTTTTTTGTTGAGCTGTTCCTTTACCGCGTTTTTCTCCATGCGTTCTTTCCACTCACACCATTCTGTATAGCCACCCTTGAATTCAACAATTTTTCCGTCTACGATTTCCCATATTTTGTTGGCTGTTTTGGAGATGAAATAACGGTCATGGCTCACCAGGATCATGCTTCCCTCATATTTATCCAGGGCATCCGCCAACAGGTCAACTGAGTGCATGTCAAGGTGGTTGGTCGGTTCATCCAGCATCAAGAAATTGGCCTTGCTGATGATGGTTTTGGCCAGGGCAACCCTCGCTTTTTCTCCTCCACTCAATACCTTTATCTTCTTGTCTACATCGTCTCCACTGAAAAGAAAACAGCCCAAGACTGTACGAAGTTCCATGTCAGTTTTCTTGCTTCCTGCCGTCTGAAGTTCTTCCAGGATATTGTAATCCAGTTTCAGGTGTTCCAGTTGGTGCTGGGCATAGAAACTCTCATCCACATTGTGGCCCCAGTTCCTTTCACCCTCAAAGGTTTCCCTGTCAGCGATGATGCGCAAAAGGGTTGATTTTCCTTTTCCGTTTGCTCCAATCAATGCAATCTTGTCGCCCCTTTCAATTTCTGCATCTGCGCCATCAACAATCTCAATGTTACCAAATCTTTTGGTGAGGTTTTTTAACGAACAAATGATTTTTCCGGGAGTTTTGTCAACGCTGAAGTTGATCCTGATATTGGGCCTTTCAATTGAGGCTTCCTCTACACGGTCTATCTTGTCCAGCCGCTTTTGAACACTTTGTGCCTGTGCTGCTTTTGAGGCCTTGGCTTTGAATCTTTCGATGAATCTTTCCTGCTGTCTGATGAAATCTTGCTGGTTCTCAAAGGCCCTCTGTTGCATTTCCATCCTGATCAACTTCTCTTTTTCGTAGTAAGAGTAGTTGCCGGAGTAGATGTTGAGTTTGCGTTGATAGATCTCAACAATCTTGTTGACCATCCTGTCCAGGAAGAATTTATCATGACTCACAATCACCACGGCACCCTGGTAATGGATAAGGTATTTTTCCAGCCATTCGATAGAAGGAAGATCCAGGTGGTTGGTCGGTTCGTCCATCATGAGCAGGTCGGGCTTCATCAGGATCATCTTGGCCAGCAAAACGCGCATCCTCCATCCTCCACTGAATTCCTTATATGGGCGGGAAAGATCGGATTGCTTGAATCCCAGGCCATGCAAAACATCCTCGGTCTTGTGTTCGATGTTGTACCCATCCAAAACATCCATTTCATGCAACAAATCGGTGAAACGGATGAGTTTTTTCTCGTCTTCAGATTTTTCCAGTTCTATGGTAAGCAAGTCTATTTCCTTTTGTACCTCCATTACCCGCTCAAAGGCTCCCATGGCCACCTGTAGAATGCTCTCTTCGGTATCAAAACTGAGTAGATCCTGGTGCAAATACCCAATGCTGGTGGTTCTGCTCCTTTCAACCGTTCCTGCACTTGGTAAATATTCACCCGCCAGAAGTTTTAGAAGGGTTGATTTGCCGGTTCCATTGTAGCCGATCAATCCAATCCTTTCACCTGGATGGATATGCCAAGTTGCTTCCTCTACGATGGCTCTCGCGCCAAATTCAAAAGTTAGGTCCTGAAATCCTGCCAGCATATGTTTAATTGTTGCGCCGCAAAGTTACTATAATATCTTTGTCTTGAACTTTCATTCCGCTATGATGTTAAAGGATATTGTGAGAAAACTAACCTTGATTTTGTTTCTGTTGTCGCATGTTTTTTTACTGAGTGCGCAAAACCGGTACACACTCAGTGGCTACGTACGAGATTCCCTCAGCCGTGAAACCTTGATTGGCGCTACCGTTCAGTCCAAGGAATCAGGCCGCGCAGTCAGCACCAACCAGTATGGATTTTACTCACTGACCCTTCCTGAGGGGGAGTACACCCTGATTGTTTCTTTTGTTGGGTATTTTCCCTATGAAAAGAAAATCAGCCTGCATGCAGATCTTGAGTTGAACCTTCCGGTTTTATCCAAATCAAGCTTATCGCAAGAAATCATCATTTCTGCCAGAAGAAAAGATGCCAATGTGACCAATGCCCAAATGGGGCAGATTGACCTCAGCATGAACCGGATGCGATCGGTACCGGTGATATTTGGTGAGCTGGATCCCCTGAAAACCTTGCAGCTGTTCCCAGGTGTAACCAATGCCGGAGAGGGAAACAGTGGTTTGTATGTTAGGGGAGGAGGCCCCGACCAGAACCTGATCTTACTAGACGATGCAGTAGTATACAATACCGGTCATTTGTTTGGATTTTTCTCCATTTTCAATGGTGATGCCATTAAAAATACCACTCTGATCAAGGGTGGTATGCCAGCACAATACGGAGGTCGATTGTCTTCTGTTTTGGATATTTCCATGAAAGACGGCAACATGAACAAGTTGCAGGCTGAAGGTGGAATCGGTTCCATCTCATCCAGGCTATCCATTCAGGGGCCCCTCAAGAAAGACAAGGCTTCATTCATTGTCTCTGGAAGACGCACCTACATTGATGCGCTGATCAAACCATTCATCAAAAAAAGCAGCCAATTTTACGGCTCAGGCTATTATTTCTATGACCTCAATGCCAAATTCAACTACCGTTTCTCCAACAAGGACAGGCTGTACATCAGTGGTTATTTTGGAAGAGATGTTTTTGATTTTGTGAACAGGCAACGCCAGTTCAATGTGGGCATTCCCTGGGGAAATTCAACTGTTACAGCGAGGTGGAACCATGTGTTCAGCAAGAAACTCTTCATGAATTCAACGGTTGTTTACAACGACTATAACTTTGCCTTAAATGCATTACAGAACAATTTTGATTTTACCCTTAGCAGCGGTGTAAGGGATCTCAATGTTAAAACAGATCTCGATCATTATCTGTCTCCGGAGCATAAGTTGAAGTATGGGCTACAATACACTTTTCACCGGTTTTCACCATCTGTAGTATCTGGACGGCAAGATTCTGTGCAATTCAATCCCAACAATGCCCAACTCAAATATGCAAGGGAATCAAGCGCCTATGTGCAGGATGATTGGGAAGTGAATGACCGTTTGAAATTGAGTTATGGGCTCCGCTGGAGTGGTTTTCAGCAGGTTGGACCTTTCAAGACTTTTAGGCGTGATCTTAATGGAAACAAGTTGGACAGCACCGTATTTGCCAGTGGAGAACAGGTTAAATTTTATGCCGGATTTGAGCCCAGAACGACACTCCGTTATACCTTGAATGATCAGACATCCATCAAGGCATCTGTCAGCAGAAACCGCCAATACATTCACCTGGTCAGCAATTCCGGAACCACGCTTCCGACAGATGTTTGGGTTCCGAGTACACTGCTTGTAAAACCTCAATTGTCGTGGCAGTATGCAGCAGGTTTCTTCAAAAATTTCAAGGACAACGCTTATGAAACTTCTGTAGAACTTTACTATAAATCAATGCAAAACCAGATTGAATACCGTGAAGGATATACACCATCCATCAAAGATCCCGAAGAGGAGTTTGTTTTTGGAAAGGGATGGAGCTATGGTGCAGAGTTTTTCATCAACAAAACAAAAGGCAAGTTTACGGGTTGGATTGGTTATACATTGGCATGGTCATGGCGCAAGTTCCCAGGCTTAAACAATGGAAACAAGTACCCTGCCAAATTTGATCGCCGCAATGACCTCTCTGTTGTAGGCATCTATGAGAGGAATACACGCTGGAAGTTTTCTGCTGTTTTTGTTTATGCTACCGGTAATGCTACATCTCTTCCGGAAAAGTTTTACCTGGTAGAGGGCGTTCTTACCCAACAATACAGCAAGATCAACCAATACCGTTTGGCACCTTACCATCGCTTGGATCTCTCAGCAACGTATGTGCCTGTTCCGAAAAAGGAAAGAAAAATAAAAGGAAGCTGGGTATTCAGCTTATACAATGCTTACAACAGGAAAAATCCTTATTTCTATTATTTTGACCAGACTGGTAGTGCATTTGCAGGAACCTTGCAGGTGCAGGCCAAGCAGGTTTCCCTGTTTCCTGCTATCCCATCCGTTACCTATAATTTCAAGTTCTAAGGATTATCGTTTGACTTTTAGTCGGATTGAACCACTGGTTTGTTCAGTTGATGTGATGTTGATTTCGTAGCGATTGGTTGATGTTGTTACCACCATGAGTGCCGTATTCGGAGGAATCGTCCCCATGCTTTCTGCAAACATCACAATATCATACACATCATCTTTTTCATTGACATCAATATTGATGGTAATCGGTTTGGCTGTCAACATTTTTGCTGGAATCAACAATGCACCATTCATGAAAATAGATACAGTATCTCCATCAACCTGCCCATTGTCATAAATCTCAATCTTGATGGAAGGACCAGTAACATCAATCGTTTTGATGACCTGCGCGTTTCTTTGGGTGAGCTTTTCTTTTGCAGTTTCAGAAAGATTCTTGGCCTTTCCTCCCTCCATGGGCATCACAGGCTTGGGATCTACTTTCTTTTCTGCAGGTTTTTCTGTGAGAGACTGTTGATTTCCCTTTGGCAGCATATTTGTTTTATCATCCACAGGTTTCTTGGTGGATGGAATTGCTTTGGGTTCTGTATCACCCACATTTTTTTGTTGTGTGGTATTGGTATCAGTTTTCTTGGTTGGACCTTTTTCGTCTTTTTTTGCTGGTTGAGGCGTTGTGATCAACATTTTTCTTTCCAGAGAGGTATTGCCTTTTCCGCAATCGCTCCCTTTTTCAACAGGCTTCCATTTACCCAAAAGGATTTCTTTGTCAGCTTGTTTTAAATAGGTCAGTTCATGCGATTGATGGCAATTTTTGAAGTCAGGAGGGGTATTGGTCTTTACCGTCTCAACCTCATTGACCGAGAGTGATTTGCTGCCCTTGTCAAAACTTCCTTTTAGCCTGCAAATCACAAAATAGCGTTTGCCGGACATGGAAAAATAAGTGTAAGAATAACCACTTACCTGTGTTCCGTTTACATCAATTTCCAGCACATAATCAGTGGTTGATCCGGAAGGGTCATCTGCGGAAGTGAATCCGCCAATCCATTGTCCACTCATTTTTTGGGCTGCTGCCGGCTGAAAACCCATTATCAAAAATGAAAATACAAAAAGGATAAATGCCCTTGAAACAGTTCCAATTTCAGGGAAAAATGATTGCTTTTTCATCTTATTGATACACAATTCCATTTTTTTAATCACAACAATGCAAATTATTGTGAATTCAAGAGGGGCTTACCCAATACTTCGTTAAATTTGCCATTAATTAGATATTCAAATTCAACCGTAAAAACAAAATGGTCAATATTCAATTTCCGGATGGTGCAGTAAGAAGCTATGAGCAAGGCGTAACGCCCATGGCAGTGGCAAAGGGTATTTCAGAGGGATTGGCAAAAAAAGTCATTGCTGCCGCCATTGATGGTGTTGTCAGTGATGCTTCCACTCCCATCAACAAGGATGCTTCACTGAAACTCATAACCTGGGACGATGCCGACGGAAAATCTACTTTTTGGCATTCAACTGCTCATCTGTTGGCAGAGGCAGTTGAGGCAACTTTTCCTGGAGTGAAATTTTGGGTAGGTCCTGCAATTGACAGGGGCTTTTATTATGACATGGATCTTGGAGGCAAAACAATTTCTGAAGAGGAATTGTCCAATCTTGAAAAAAAGATGGGAGAGCTGGCCAAGCAAAACAATATTTTCATTCGCAAACAGATTTCCAAGGACGATGCCATTGCCTATTTCACTGAAAAAGGGGATGAGTACAAGTTGGATCTGTTGCAGGGTCTTACAGATGGTGAAATCAGCTTTTATACACAAGGGGCATTTACCGACCTTTGTCGTGGGCCACACATCCCACATACCGGCCTTATCAAGGCCATCAAACTGACTTCCATTGCTGGCGCTTATTGGAAAGGGGATGAAAAGAACAAGCAACTTACCCGTGTTTATGGTGTAAGCTTCCCCAACCAGAAAGAACTGGATGAGCATCTCCTGATGCTGGAAGAGGCCAAGAAAAGAGACCACCGTAAACTTGGCAAGGAGTTGGGTATTTTCACTTTTGATGATAACATTGGACCTGGTCTTCCCCTTTGGATGCCCAATGGTACCGTCATCATTGAAGAATTGGAAAGACTGGCAAAAGAAACTGAAACCGCAGCTGGATACAAGCGTGTGGTTACTCCACATATTGCAAAGGAAAGCCTGTACATCACCAGTGGACACCTTCCATATTACGAGGACAGCATGTATCCACCTATGGAGCTTGAGGGAGTAAAATACTACCTCAAGGCCATGAACTGCCCTCACCACCACAAGATTTTCTCAGCTGAGAACAGGAGTTATAGGGAATTGCCCCTCCGCCTTGCAGAATATGGCACTTGCTACCGTTATGAGCAAAGTGGTGAGCTTTTTGGATTGATGAGGGTCAGGTGCTTGCACATGAACGATGCCCATATCTATTGTTCAAAAGAGGATTTCGCCAATGAATTCAGGGCGGTAAATGACATGTACATCAAGTACTTCAACATATTTGGTATTGATAAATACGTGATGCGCCTCAGTTTGCATGATCCCGCAAAACTGGGCCAGAAATACATCAACGAACCTGAACTATGGCTGGAAACAGAGGAAATGGTTAGGCAGGTGCTGATTGAGTCCAACATTCCGTTTGTTGAGGTACCTGATGAGGGAGCTTTTTATGGTCCTAAAATCGATGTGCAGATCTGGAGTGCCATTGGCCGTGAGTTCACCCTGGCCACCAACCAGGTAGACTTTGCCCAGGGCAGAAGGTTTGGTTTGCAATTCACGAACCGAGACAACCAGCCTGAAGTGCCCTTGATCATTCACCGCGCTCCATTGGGTACCCATGAACGTTTCATCGGATTCCTGCTGGAACATTATGCCGGTAAATTCCCATTGTGGCTTTCTCCGGTTCAGGTAAAAATTCTTCCCATCAGTGATAAGTTCAATGATTATGCTTTCTCTGTCAACAAGCAGTTGTTGGAAGCGGGCATACGTGCTGAGGTGGACGACAGAAGTGAAAAGATTGGCAAGAAAATCAGGGATACTGAACTGATGCGTGTTCCTTATATGCTTGTTATCGGTGAAAAAGAGCAGAACGAAGGCTGCGTTTCCGTAAGAAGGCAAGGAAAGGGAGATGCGGGACAATGTTCAGTATCAGAAATATTGTCTACCTTGACATCTGAAAATAAGAATCGGCAATCCATTTAATCAAAAAACAATAAAACGGATACCACCTGATGCCGTCAGGAAATCCGAAAGCTACTATGGCATTATCTAACAGACCATTCAGCAGCCGTCCCGGTTCGGGCGGTCCAAGGGGAAGATTCCTCCCAAGAAAAGAAGCAGAACACCGCATCAACCATTTCATAAGGGTTCCACAGGTTCGCCTCGTAGGTGATAACGTAACGATGGGTGTTTACTCAACACAAGATGCCCTCAAAATGGCCCAACAGCTGGAGCTTGATCTGGTGGAAATTTCTCCACAGGTTGACCCCCCTGTTTGCAAAATCATTGACTACAACAAATTCCTTTACGACAAGAAGCGCAAGGAAAAGGAAATGAAGGCCAAGAGCAAGTCTGCTGAACTCAAAGAGATCCGCTTTACTCCTGGTACTGATGATCATGATTTTGATTTCAAGGCCCGTCATGCTGAAAACTTCCTCAAAGAAGGTAACAAGGTAAAGGCCTATGTACAATTCAAAGGCCGTGCCATCATGTTCAAAGAAAGAGGAGAGCTTGTGTTGTTGAAATTCGCCGAGCGTCTTTCTGAAGTGGGTCAGGTTGAAGGTCTTCCTAAACTGGAAGGCAAGAGAATGCTCATGATCATTGCGCCAAAATCTGCAAAGAAGAAGGTCACTGCAGCTGCAGAATAACCCATACACCGCCAAATGATGTATTTCATCAGTCCCTTCGGGCACTGACCAATGAAAATATCATTTGGCGTTTTTGTTTTTTAGATCGATCTGCTCCTGGCATTGTTCCACTTGCCAGATTTGAGGTAGGCAAAGGACATGATGAATATGCTTGTCCAGTAAACCCATTCTGATCCCCATCCCCAGGCAATAGACAGGTTGTAAACTTCCATGACAAGGTATACATAGACAATGTACATGACAATGGTGATCATTTCAATCATGAGGTTGACCCTTGTATTGCCTGTTCCAGTAACAGCGTTAAGGCAAACAGTGGACACAGACATCATCAGGATGGCGACTGATACTACCCTCAATACAGGAACGGCCATGGTCAAGAAAGCAGCATCACTGTTGAAGATGCTGAGAATTTCTCGGGTGAAGAGTTGAACTGGGATGAAAACAACCAAAGTTGATCCAGCACTGAGCAAGGCTATCCTTCCCACTAGGATCATTACTCTTTTGCTCAATCCCTGACCCACTAAGTTGGAGACCATTGTGCTGGACGTAGCAGCAAATGCCCATATAAAGATGCCATAAAAACCAAAAAGCAGCCGCATCAGTTGACTGACATCCAGTGCCAACATGCCATCATGCGATACCAGGATGAAGAAAAACTCCCAACTGATGATGCTGATGGCATATTGCAGAATGATGGGAGATGATTGGATGAGAATGGTTTTGCTGATTTCCCAGTTGAATGTCAGGTTGTCAAACAGCTTGAACCTTGTGTTCATTCCCTTTGCATTGATAATGGCAAAAACCACCACCATTCCAATGAATTCTGCCATGACGCTTGCATAGGCTGCACCATTGAAACCCAGTTTTGGCATACCAAGATTGCCAAAGATCAGTCCATAGTCCAGCACCACATTGGAAATCGTTTCCGCCAAGGTGCCCCAGATCAGGAGTTTGCTCTGGTTGGTTCCTACCAGCAAAGCGTTGCGCATCTGGTAGATGTATAAAAAAGGGAGCCCCCAGATCCTGATGAACAAAAAACTTGTTGATTGTTTGGCCAGAGCAGGATCAGTAAAGCTGCCAAATATAGCCGGGGCAAAACCATAGGTACAAATGATGCCAAAAGCGGCAATCATGAGTGTCAGGTAAACACTTTGAATGAACAATCCTCCAATTTCTGTGCTGCGGTCCTGACCCGCTCTTCTTGAAACCAGGGTTTGAAGCCCATTGTTGAGTCCATAGCCAATCACTGAAAAAACCAGGTAATAAACACCTGTGATTCCAGATGCACCCATAAAACCCGGACCCAATTTGGACAGGAAAAAGCTGTTGATCAGAAAATTGAGCTGAGGAACAAGTATGGCAAAACTGATGGGTATGGCCATCTGCAGGATCTGTTTGTAGCTTATGTTCAATTTCAAACTGTCTTCCATACTTTTCACTTGTCGATGCCTTGCCCTTTATCGGGTTGCAAACCTACGGTTTTCCCGGGCGCTTTTAACCGTTAAATACATTAAATTTGTATCATGATTCAACCGATCATAAGGCCGGCTTTTGGTTTCAGCAATGAAAATACCGCTTCAGCAATTGAAGGAGCAGCCAAACTATGTATCGAGGTTGGGCAATTTCATGTCGCCCTCACCATCAGCAATTTGTCTGGAGATTTGGTGAGCCATTTTGACCTGTATACTGCCAAGCAAAAGATTGATGCTGCTTTTTTACAGTCAGTATTGACTTCAGAAAAACTTGAGGGCGTCCAATTTTCAGAAGTGATTTTCGTCCACAACCAAAAGGAAATGGTTTTGGTGCCATCTTCTTTGTACAAGCAAGAGTTGGATGCTGTCCTCATGGATACTATTCATGGAGACCTGATGGCTTATTCCATTGCTGTGGATGATGTTCATCAATGGGAGTTGCACAATGTATTCGGGTTATCAACTGAGATGCTTGAACTGGTGCTTCATCAATATCCACAAGCAAGACAGGTGCAATACATGAGTGCCTGCTTAAAAGGAATTTTCAGAACCCTTACTGAAGATGTAAATCAGTGGATCAAGCTCTATGTTTTGCCTTCTTGTATTAACCTGGTTGTGCTGAAGGGAGAACAATTGCAGATTGCCAAGTCATTTTATTACGAAACACCTGAAGACATCATTTACCATTTGCTGAATGTGGTTGATAAATATGATTTGGATGTCTCTCAAGTAACTGTAGAGGTAAGTGGACTATTGGATTTATCCTCAGCTACATGGAAGGAGTTGGGTAAGTATTTTTTAAATATCAGTATGGAAAAATGTCCTTCTTTTTCAGGCGAAAATGCTACCAATACTGATCTTCCTTCCCATTATTTCACTCCATTTTTGCTTGTTCCCAGATGCGTATAATCAGCGGTGAACTCGGCGGCAGGAAAATCAATCCGCCAAACAACATGCCTTATACCAGGCCAACAACTGATATGGCCAAAGAAGGGCTTTTCAATGTCATCGAGAACAACATGGACCTTTCCAATGTGCGTTCACTCGATCTTTTTGGAGGGACTGGTAGTATCAGCTATGAATTGTTTTCCAGGGGAGTCAAAGACCTCACCATCATAGAGAAAGATCCTGAGATGTATAATTTTATCAAGAAAACAGCAGAGCAAATGGCTGTTACTGGAATGAAACTGTTCAGGTCTGATGTGTTCAAATACATGATGGAGTGCAAGGAACAGTTCAATTTCATTTTTGCCGGTCCTCCATATGCCCTGGGCAACATCGAAGACATTCCCAAAATCATTTTTCAAAAAGAACTGCTTGCCAAAGAAGGCTGGTTCATTTTAGAGCATACGCCACGCAACGATTTCAAGGATCATCCTTATTTTAGGACAGAAAGAAAATACGGCACCACCATATTTTCAATCTTCATCAACCGTTCAATTGAAACAAAGGCTTGATGAAAAAGTCTGAAGCCAGGAAAATCTTCAGCACCCAACGTTCGGCCTTAAAACCTGTTGAGGTCAACACCAAGCAAGACTTGTTGCTGATCCGTTTCCAACAGCTTTCCTTTCCAGATTTCACCCTCGTTCACGCATACCTACCACTCTATGAGAGAAACGAGCCAGATCCGACTCCATTGTTGGATTTTATGCATTTTCGCCATCCCGGTATGCAGGTTACCTATGCCAAGATAAATCCCGCCAATTTCAGCATGCTGCATTTTTTGCAGGATGATGACATGTTTTTTGAGAAGAATCAGTACGGAATTCCAGAGCCCATCGGAGGCATAGCAGTCAAAGAGACGGATATTGACATTCTTTTTATCCCCTTGTTGGCATTTGACAAATCAGGCAACAGGGTTGGCTATGGTAAAGGTTATTATGACCGGTTTTTGTCAAAATGCAGAAAAGATGTGCTAAAAATTGGCCTTTCGTTCTTTCCACCTGTCGAATCGATTGAAGATGTCGATTTCTTCGATAAAAAGCTCGACTTTTGCATTACACCTGAACGTGTATATGCATTTTAAAAATATCTATTTACGGTCTTTTAGGCTTTTTCTGTTTCCACTTGCCTATTTATATGGTCTCATCATTCATTTGCGCAATCTTTTGTACGATCGGGATGTCATTGGCTCTGTAACATTTAACCTTCCCATAATTTGTGTCGGTAATCTCTCTGTTGGTGGTACTGGGAAATCGCCAATGGTTGATTATTTATCCAAAATCTTGAAAAAAGACTATGCTATTGCAACGCTCAGCAGGGGTTACAAAAGAAGGACTTCGGGCTATGTGTTGGCCAATGAGCGCTCCACTGCCATTGAAATTGGTGATGAACCCATGCAATTCCACCTTTCTCACCCTGACATAGCCGTTGCCGTAGGTGAGCAAAGGATTGAAGCCATTCCACAATTGCTATATGATCGGCCTCAAACCCAGCTCATCATTTTGGATGATGCATTTCAACACCGTGAAATCAATCCTGGTTTCAATATCATTTTAACCGAATATTCAAACCTTTATTCAAGGGATTTTTATTTGCCTACAGGTGACCTCAGGGACCAGAAGTCCAGTGCAAAAAGAGCCGATATCATCGTTGTGACGAAATGCCCTGCTGTTGTTTCAGAACATGAGAGGTTCATGATCATGAAAGAATTGAACCCTCTGCCAGGCCAGGAGATATTTTTCACGACCATTGAATACAATACCCCTTATCATATTGTAACAAAAGAAAAGCGTAGCTTGTCCAAGGAAGAAGAGGTTTTGCTGGTTTGCGGCATTGCCAATCCTGAACCGCTTACACAGTATATCCACGAGGCTACAAAGACCTATGATGCCCTGTTTTACAGTGATCATCATATTTTCAGCATTGATGACCTTGGTGATATCAAGGAGCGATTGGATGGCATCCATGATGAACACAAAATCATCCTTACTACAGAAAAAGACGCAGTGCGGTTGATCAAATTCAGTGACAAGATCGAAGGCCTTCCTTTTTATGTTTTGCCAATCACCATCAGGTTCCTTTTCGGACAGGAACAGAAATTTTCCGATTTGATCAGGAACTATCCAAAAGAATTTTATGGGAAGAAAGAACAGGAAGAAGGAATATAAACGTGAAGTTCCACTTTATAAAGGACAGTTCGAAATCACAAGATCTGGAATGGGATTCGTTGTGGTGTCGGGACTTGAGAAGGATATCATCATTCGTCCCAATGATTTCAACAAGGCTTTCCATGGCGATCACGTAAGGGTAGAAGTAACCAAGGGGGATATCAGGGCCGGTCGTTTGCAGGGAAAAATCATCCAGGTCATTGAAAGAAAACAAAAACAATTTGTTGGAAAAATTGAAGTCAACCGAGACTTTGCGTTTTTCATTCCAGATACCGAAAAGCCAATCCCTGATTTCTTTATTCCACTCCAGTCATTGCATGGCGCCAAAGATGGACAAAAAGTAATTGCTCAGATAGTTTCCTGGGAAAAGGATGACAAGCGGCCCAAAGGTGAGGTAATTGAAGTGATCACCAGAGAAATGGAAGGAGACCTTGCCATGAAAGAGATCCTCATTCAACAAGGGTTCTCCATTCAGTTTCCTGAAAATGTGATGGAAGAAACCGCCAGGATTTCATCTGCCATCACCAAAGATGACCTTGCTGTACGCAGAGACATGAGGGACACACTTACGTTTACGATTGATCCAGAAGATGCAAAGGACTTCGATGACGCACTCAGTTTTAGCAGGCTGGATGATGGTATGCTGGAATTGGGTGTTCATATTGCTGATGTCAGTCATTATATTGAAACCGATTCTGCTTTGGATGAAGAAGCTTTTGAAAGGGCGACTTCTGTTTATCTGCCAGACAGGGTAGTGCCGATGTTGCCGGAAAAAATATCCAATGAGCTCTGTTCTCTCAGACCACACGAAGACAAGCTTACTTATTCTTGTGTGTTCAAAATGACTTCCAAAGGCGAGATCAAGGATGTTTGGATAGGCAGAACGGTCATTCATTCCAATCATCGGTTCACCTATGAGGATGTGCAAAAAATCATAGAAACCAATACTGGCCTTTATGACAAGGAAGTATTGCTGCTCAATGAGCTGGCCAAAACCATGCGCAAGAAAAGGATGAAAGAAGGTGCCATCAATTTTTCATCACAGGAAGTACGCTTCAAGTTGGATGAAATGGGCAGGCCCATTGGCATTGTCATCAAAGAGAGCAAGGAGTCTCATCAATTGATTGAAGAATTCATGTTGCTTGCCAATCGTACCATCGCTGAAAAAGTGGCCAATGTAAAAGTCAATAATAAACCATTGCCATTCCCCTATAGGATCCATGACCAGCCTGATGAAGACAGGTTGATTCCTTTCGTAGAGTTTGCCAAAAAATATGGCTATCATTTCCTGACCACAACCCCAGAACTGATCGCAAAATCTTTTAATGAGATGCTGACCAAGGTCAAGGGCCTGCCTGAGCAACGTGTGCTGGAACAAATGGGCATCCGTACCATGGCCAAGGCAGTTTATACCACCAAAAATATTGGCCATTATGGCCTCGGCTTTGAGCATTATTGTCATTTTACATCGCCTATCAGAAGGTATCCTGATGTGCTGGTGCACAGGGTACTCACCGAAGTATTAAAGGGAGACCCAGAGCCAGACAAGAAAATGGAACAGCGCTGTGTTCACTCTAGTGAGCGTGAGCGGGCTGCCATGGATGCAGAGCGGGCCGCCAATAAATACAAGCAAGTGGAGTACATGCGCCAGTTCATCGGTGATGAATTTGAAGCTGTTATCTCCGGTGTTGCAAGTTTTGGTTTTTGGGCGGAAACCATTGACCACAAGTGCGAGGGCCTGGTTTCAGCAACATCCCTATTGGATTATGATGATTTTGTTTACCATGAAACAGAATATGCATTGATCGGAAGAAGAAGCGGATGGGCTTTCCGAATCGGAGATCCTGTAAAGATCAAAGTTATTTCTGCCAACCTGACCAAGCGCCAGCTGGATTATGAATGGATGTTGGATGTAGACTTCAAGATTAACACGCCAAAGAAAAAGAAAAAATAAGCAGAAGAACGCTTCATTTGCTATCTTAGAGCACCTTAACAAAGGCACTTTATGACAGGCATTGAAACATTACAGCAATCATTTGAATCCTATTTTAACCACAGGCATTTTCCTGCATTTCCTGCTACCTTATATGACCCATTGGAAGAATTTCTTTCCAACTCAGGAAAGAGAATAAGGCCTGTCCTTTGTTTGATGGGAAATGAACTCTTCGGCGAAATCAAACAGGATGCTTTTCATCTTGCTGCAGCCGTAGAGCTCTTCCATAATTTCACCTTGGTTCATGATGATATCATGGACAAAGCCCCATTGCGCCGGGGTAAACCAACCGTGCATGCAGTGCATGGAGAACCAACTGCTTTGCTCGGTGGAGATGTGATGATGGTGGTTGCCTACGATTACCTCAACAAAATAGACCCTTCCTTTCTTAAGAAAACATTGCATTTGTTCAATAAAACTGCCAAGGAGGTTTGCGAAGGTCAGCAACTGGACATGGACTTTGAAAAGCAGGATCAGGTTTCTTTGGATCAATATTTGAAGATGATTGAGCTAAAAACCTCAGTCTTGTTGGCTTCCAGCCTGCAATTGGGTGCCATTATTGGTGGAGCAAGCGATGGTAATCAGCAGCATCTATATGAGTTTGGAAGAAACCTGGGCATTGCATTTCAGGTGCAGGATGATTACCTTGATGCGTTTGGCGATCCAAGCAAATTTGGAAAACAAGTTGGGGGTGATATCCAAAGCAACAAGAAGACCTTTTTGATGATTCATGCGCTTGAAACTGCAAAAGGGGACATGCTCAATGAATTGCACCAGCTGATGAAGCAGGAAGACAAGGACAAGGTTGAAAAAGTGCTGGCCATCTACAAGGCCTGTGGAATAGACCTTTGGGCCAATGCACTCAAGGAACAATATCTTGAAAAGGCTTTTTTACACCTCGAAGAGATTGCTGTTTCCAAGGAAAGAAAAGCATCACTGGTTGAACTGGCACATTACCTGATCAAAAGAGACAAATAAAAACGGATATTTTGGGAAATATTTTCAGAAAAAAGAACTTACAGGATCTTACTGGAGAAGTTTCATTGCATGGTGTTGAAGGGTCTACAGGCCTGCACCGAGTACTGAATGTGAAAGACCTTACCCTGATGGGTGTTGCAGCCGTGATTGGGGGAGGGATATTTTCAACTATTGGGTCTGCTGCCTATAATGGCGGGCCTGGTGTTATTTTACTTTTTGTCATCACTGCTATTACTTGCGGCTTCACAGCGCTCTGTTATGCAGAGTTTGCATCCCGCATACCCGTTGCCGGCAGTGCCTATACCTATTCCTATGTGAGTTTTGGTGAAGTGGTTGCCTGGATCATAGGCTGGGCCCTGATTTTGGAATATGCCATTGGTAACATTGTTGTTGCCATTTCATGGAGTGCGTATTTTAATAATATCCTCAGTGCTATGGGCCTTGATCTTCCCAAGTGGCTGACGGTTGGCTATCAAACTGCAAGCAATATTCATGCAGCTGCATTGGCAAACGGAGCTGATGTTTCAGGCCTGGTATATACCAATGCCCCCAGGATCTTGGGCGTTCCTTTTATCATCAATTTACCTGCATTTGTTATTGTTGCGCTGATTTCATTGTTGGCCTATATCGGCATTCAAGAGAGCAAACGTACCGCCAACGCCATGGTGATGGTCAAAATCGTTGTGCTTGTCTTGGTTGCCATTGTTGGTTTCTGGTTTATTTTTTCTAACGGAACCACTGCCAATTGGACCCCTTTTCTACCCAATGGAATGGGCGGAGTGTTGAAAGGTGTTTCTGCTGTATTCTTTGCCTACATTGGGTTTGATGCCATCTCTACTACAGCGGAAGAATGTGCCAATCCACAGCGTGATCTTCCCAAGGGAATGATTTATTCCCTGATCATCTGTACTGTGATTTATATTGTGACGGCCCTGGTCATTACCGGATTGGTCAACTACTCAGAGTTTGCCAATGTTGCTGATCCCCTGGCCTTTGTTTTTGAGCGGATCAACATGCAAAAATTCGGTTTCTTTATTTCAGTCAGTGCAGTGGTTGCTGCCACCAGTGTTTTGTTGATCTTTCAGATCGGACAACCCCGAATTTGGATGGCAATGAGCAGGGATGGACTATTGCCCAAAGCATTCGGAAAGGTCAACAAGAAATACCAGACGCCCGGATTTTCAACAGTTGTGGCGGGCATCTTGGTGGCCGGGCTGGTACTTGTTATTGATGATAAACTGATGACCGACCTCACCAGCATTGGAACCTTGTTTGCATTTGTGTTGGTCAGTGGTGGTGTGCTTTTGCTGCCCAGGATTGAGAAACAAAAAGGGAAATTCTCTATCCCATACATCAATGCCCAGTATATTTTTCCTTTGATCTATGTTCTTACTTTTTACCTTTTTCAGGAGCGAACCATTCAGGCAGTTTTACAGATCGGTACAGAAGGGTATCAAGAAGTGCTGTTCATTATTTTTATGGTTTTGGCTGGAATCCTGGCGATACTTTCTTTCGTCAAGAAATACTCCCTCATCCCTGTTTTGGGAGTGGCCTGTTGCATGTACCTGATGGTAGAGATTCCTGCCAAGAGCTGGCTGGTATTTTTTGGTTGGATGGCTTTTGGTCTATCCATCTATCTGCTGTATGGCAAGAATAACAGTAAGTTGAACAAATAGCAAGATTGGGATTACCTTTGTTTCCATGAAGTTTCAGGAGGGAGATAAAATCATGGTCCTTGCCACTGGTGAGCGTGGATCTGTTGTGGAGTGGATCGATAAAAAAATGCTGCTGATTGAGGTGGGAGGCATTAGCTTTCCTGTTTATGCAGATCAGATTGATTTTCCCTATTTTCAAGACTTCACGGCTCCCAAGGAATTCAAGAAAAAGCCTTCTTCTTCAAAACCTGAACCACCCCGAAAAGAGAAAAATGTCCAGCGCTTTATTGAGCGGGATGGCGTTTGGCTCTCTTTTTATCCAGTGTTGGACAAGGATGTTTTTGATGATGACATCATTTCCCATTACCGTATTTATGTGCTGAACCATACAGATGATGACCTCATATTTGAACTTTCCATTTATTATGGAAGCAACAAAGAGCTTGACCTCCGCAACAGCATAAGGGCCCTGGATGAAATGTATTTGTTTGATCTACCTTTTGAGAACCTGAATGATCAACCCAGGATGGATTTTGATTTTTCCCTCGCAAACATGGACAAGAAAAGGGTAGGGCATTTTGAGGTTCAGTTCAAACCAAAGCCCAAGCAGATTTTCAAATTATCCGAGGATGTGTTAAAAGCACAAAAGGCTTCGTTCAACATCAATCTTTTTGAGACTTATCCCATCAAAGAGACAGAGCAGGATCGCTTTGATATTAACAGGCTATCTGCTGCAGGTTTCAAGGTATATCCTGCTGATAAAATAAAGGCCAACCTCCCGCCAAGAAGAACATTGATCGATCTGCATGCGGATAAATTGTCAGACCAGCATCATCATTTATCACCTGTGCAGATTCTTGACATGCAACTCAAGGCATTTGAGAAATTCTACGAAGAGGCACTTGCCCACAAACTCCCTGAAATTACTGTTATCCATGGCATTGGAACTGGAAAGCTAAAGGACGAAATTCATGAACTGCTTCGCCACAAAAAAGATGTTAAATCCTTTGTTAACAGGCTTCACCATTTATATGGTTATGGTGCAACAGAGATTTATATCCTACCTTAGTACTGCCGCAATACGCTATCGCGTTGAGCAATCAACGAGGAAAGTCCGGACAACATAGAGCATCGCACCGGTGAACAGCCGGGTCTTGTGAAGACAAGAACAGATAGTGCCACAGAAAATAACCGCCCCAACTTGTTGGGGTAAGGGTGAAAACGGGAGGTAAGAGCTCCCGGCGGTATGCAGCGATGCTTACCGGGGGTAAACCTTGCGTGTTGAAATGCCACATAGGTCATGGCAACCTTCGGGTGGGGAATGACTCGTTCTCTCTCTTTGAGGCCTTGATGGGTAGGCAGCTTGATCACAAGAGGTAACTTTTGTGACAGATAAATGATAGCCTTGTACAGAATCCGGCTTATTACTTGCGGCACCTTATTAAAAATGCCTTCTCGTTGGAGAAGGCATTTTTTCAATATAATCTGTTGAAGCCAATTGTCGCATCAATTGTTTTCACTGCAAAATGTTTCGGTTATCAAAGCATCAGCATCTGTAATAATATTTGGATTAAAAGTGCTGTAATTGTTCAGGTAAAACTGATTTACAATTTGATTATCAGCAATATGCATATAGTTTTTTATATCTAGCGTGATGTTCTCTGCATCAAATTGTGCTGTCAGGCTGAAGTCACCATTCTTTGATCCCTCCAAGTCTGGGCTGATCATGTAGCTATTGTTGAATTGATCATTGATTTCCTTGTCTGCTGAATTGGCTTCATGGATTGATATTTGAAAGGAATTCAACTCTTTGATCATTTGATTCATGTTCAAATGAATCTCCCTGTCAGCTTTACGGATCATGCTGCGGGAAGGGGTTGAAATTTTGACTGCTATAATCTCTTCTCCAATGGGGATCATTTCAATCATTGCCTGCCTTGTTTTTTGCAATCTTTGTCCTAGTCCATTAGCAATAAAAGAGCTGTTTCCTGCAAGGATGGTAAATAAAGTGGCTGCAGTGAAGAATCCTGAAATGACTTTTTTACAGTTGATATTGTTTTTCATAAAATCTATTTAGTACTTGTTAATGCAAGGAACCATTCATTGTATTAGATGCCCGTCTTTCCTGCATCTTGTTTAATGGTTTGTTAATGCTTCGATGGTGCAAAGATAAGAATCTTACTGCCCCTTCAAGATTTCTTTACGTTTCAATTTTGTTAATTTCTAATTAAACGTAATATTTAGCCTAAAAGTTGTGTGAAATGAAATTCAGATAGAGAATATTTAGATAATATTCAATTGGATTCCAATCAATTGCTAGGGTCAAGTACAAAAGGGGATATTCGGCACTAAAATGCCGTTATACAATAGAAAATCTGTAAAATTAGATGAGGTCGAGTGCTTTTACAAATGTTGTAACCAAAGGAACTACGGTCAAGGAAACCATAGATGGAAGGAAAAGATAAACCACAACACAGAGTGCAATCGAGAGGAAAAATAAAATCCAGTACGTATTTTTTTGGCTCTTGGTCATCTTGATGAGTTTGTGATGCAAATATACAACGTGATTCCATTTTCTAGAAATCTTAATTCATTCATTCTCAATAAATATTTTAATGTGTATTGATTACACTAATGTAAATAATGTGTAAATTGTACCCCCTATACACATTGATTGATGAATATTGATATATACCTGAGATTTTCTACCCGGCCAGGACAGAATTTGAGTATGCTGGTGGATTTTCCAGGTGATGGTCATGGCGGCTCTCCAGTCTTATATCCAATGAGTTATGTAGACCATTCTCATTGGCATATTCGTCTTGCTCTTAACAAAAATCAAGTTGACACCAATGGCAAACTCAGCTATCGCTATCTGTTTGAAGATGAAAATGGGGTGGTAAACACTGATTATTGCAAAAACAGGTATATTTCGTTGGAAAAACGTAAAACTGAACTGGTTTTGCTGGACAGTTGGGTTGACATGGGTTCCGTTGCCAATGTTTTTCATACAGCTCCTTTCGAACATATTTTTTCTATTCCACGAAAAGTTGCCAAAACTGCCTTGGTCAAAGCTGGTTCCACCCGTTTTATCGTCGATGCGCCATTACTTTCCAACGACTATCGATTGGGGCTGATGGGGAGTTTGGATATTTTGGGAAATTGGTCTGTTAACAAAGTCCATACCATGCAATTCAATGGCAGCCATTGGGTCGCTGATCTGGAGACTGCTCATACCCAGCTCCCTTTTGAATACAAATATTGTTTGTTGGATGCCACCGGGAAGTTTATTAGCTATGAAAACGGTGATAACAGACAGTTCCGTCTTCAACATTCACCCCAAATCCCTTGTCTGATCCAGGATGGCTACGCACGTTTTAACAACAACTGGAGGGGTGCTGGTATTGCCATTCCTGTTTTCAGTTTACGATCCTCAAAAAGCCTTGGCGTTGGAGAATTTACTGATATCAATTTGCTGGTAGATTGGGCTGAAAAAGTGTCCCTGAGGATGATTCAGCTCCTTCCAGTAAACGATACAACTTCGACGCATACCAAGGCTGATTCCTATCCTTATGCAGCCATTTCAGCCTTTGCACTGCATCCTATTTATGCTTCAATTGAAACCATAGCGGGAAAAAAACATGCCAAGAAGATTAAATCCTACCTCTCCAGAAAAGATGAGTTGAATGCATCTGCTGGAGTTGACTATGAGGCTGTAATGGAATTGAAGTGGGATGCGTTGACTGCCCTTTATCAATCCATGAAGGATGAAGTTTTTCAAGAGGCAGCATATGGAAATTTCTTTGTTGAAAACATGTCATGGCTTGTACCATATGCTGCATATAGTTTTCTCCGGGATAAATTCGGTTCTCCCGACGCCTCAACATGGGGAAAATATGCTTCATTCAATGATTTGCTGATCAACGAACTCTGTGCGCCAGGTGCTGAAAATTTTGATGCGATTGCATTGCATTATTTTATCCAATACCAATTGCATTGTCAATTGAAAAATGCCCATGATTATGCCAACAGCAAAGGCATTATTTTGAAGGGTGATATTGCCATTGGTGTACACAGGAATGGAGCAGATACCTGGACACAGCCAGGGCTTTATAACCTTGACATGCAGGCGGGTGCACCTCCTGATGATTTTGCCGTAAAAGGCCAGAACTGGGGATTCCCAACTTATAACTGGGAAACCATGAAGTCTGACGGATTTGCCTGGTGGAGACAACGTTTCCAGCAAATGGCCAACTATTTTGATGCCTTTCGGATTGATCATATCCTTGGTTTTTTCCGCATCTGGTCTATACCCCATCATGCTATTGAAGGCATCATGGGTAGGTTTGTTCCTGCTATTCCAGTTTCAAGGCATGAATTTGAGCAGAGGGGAGTGTATATTGACAACAATCGGTTCTGCAAACCCTATATCACTGATGCCATCATACGGCAGATGGCAAGCCATTTGGAAACAACCGTACAACATTTTCTTGAGCCCAATGGAGATTCAACGTACCGGTTCAAATCCAATTTCGATACCCAGCGCAAAATTGAAGATTATTTCCATACAGAACAATGTGAGTATGCCGAGACAGAATTGAAACAACTTTTATTCAACCTCCACTCAAATGTTTTGCTTTGGCATGATGCTGAACAAAAAGAATGTTTCCATTTCCGTTTCAATGCTGCTAAAACCCTTTCATTTCAGCACCTGGATGCCCATACCCAGCATCAGCTTTTTGCTTTGTATGATGACTATTTTTACCATCGTCAGGAGCATATATGGAAGCATGAGGCACTTGAAAAGTTACCTGCATTGAAGTTGTGTACAGACATGCTGATCTGTGGAGAAGACCTGGGAATGGTTCCCCAAAGTGTTCCTGCCGTCATGTCATCTCTTGGTTTTTTGAGCATGGAAGTGCAGCGAATGCCCAAACAATTGAATACGCCCTTTTTTGATCCTGGCAATGCTCACTATTTATCTGTAGTTACACCTTCTACCCACGACATGAGCACCATTCGTGAGTGGTGGCTGGAAGACCAGCACAAGACACAGCAATTTTACAATCAACAACTCTGCCAACATGGATTTGCTCCAGCAGAAGCGACGAGTCAAGTTGTTCGTTCCGTATTGTTGCAGCACCTTGCTTCACCTGCGATGTGGTCAGTATTTCAATTACAAGATTTATTGGCCATGAATGATGGTCTTCGTTTGGAGGATCCATGTGCAGAGCGCATCAATATCCCGGGAGATCCAAATCATTACTGGAGATTTAGAATGCATTTGCCTATTGAGGAACTGATTAAAAATGATACCTTTAATCAAGACCTCAACTATTTGATCAGTGCAAACAACCGATAGGTTTTCACTGACATTTCATGGTCTTTAAAAGGAGGATGCAGTAAAACTTATGTTTACAATTCGTTATTGGCAAAAAGAGCTGGCTTTTGAATATCCATTTACCATTTCCAAAGGAACAAAAACACACCAGCCAACCTTCATCGTTGAACTGAATTTTCGTGGGATAATTGGATATGGAGAAGCCCCTGCAATAGCCTATTATGGAATTACCACAGATCAAATGGTGGCAGATCTAGAAGCAAAGCGCAAGTTTGTTGAATCATTTTCTCTGACAGATCCCAAACGATTTTGGCATTTTTTACACCATTTGTTTCCGAACAATCCTTTTTTGGTATGCGCACTCGACATGGCTGGATGGGATATCTATGGTAAGCTAAGGAGAAAGCCTTTGTATGAATTGTGGAACCTGAATCTGGACAATTCGCCTAAAACTGATTATACTATCGGCATCGATTCGTTGGAAAAGATGCTTGAAAAAATTGATGCACATCCAGCGCCCATCTACAAAATCAAGGTAGGCACTGAGGATGATCTAGAAAAACTCAAGGCCATCAGAAAACATACCAATGCGATCATCAGGGTTGATGCCAATGCAGGTTGGACCTTGGATCAAGCACTGCAGATGCTGCCTGTTTTGGAACAACTCGGTATTGAATTGATCGAACAACCCTTGGCCAAGGAAGACCTTGAAGGAACCAAGATATTAAATGACGCAACATCCATTCCCATCTTTGCTGATGAGTCTTGTGTGGGGGAGAAGGATGTTGAGAAATGTGCTGGTTATTTTTCTGGAATCAATATCAAACTCACCAAGTGCAGTGGTATTTCGCCTGCTTTGGAAATGATCAAAAAAGCAAGGTTATTGAAACTGCAAGTCATGCTGGGATGCATGAATGAAAGCAGCTTTGGTACAGCCGCATTGGTTCATTTGGCAGCTTTGGTTGATTTCCTTGATGCTGATGGGCCTTTGTTGTTAAAGGAAGACCTTGGAGCTGGAATCGGCTTTGCCGATTACCAATTGAGCCCGTCATCGTTGCCTGGTTTGGGGATTACCCCTTTGAGTGAAAAGTTATAACCTCCATCCCAAACCTATACCAATCATCCTGGGATTTCCAAGATGTGCAGCACCAAAATCATAAGCATAGTTGATGTATTTTTTACCCAAGAGGTTTCTGCCCCAAACGGACAAGTCAAAATGCTTTGTTCTAATGCCAGACCTGAAATTGACCAATCCATAAGCTTTCTGTTCAATGGTATTGGCAAGATCAAAGTACTGTTTGCCGGTAAGGTTGTATTCCAGTCTGAACATCAATTCATGTGCAGCAACGCTGGTCTGGTATTCTGTTGCAAAATAATTGGTTGAAGATGGGGTGAAAACTTGTTTGTTGCCAGACAGATTAACTTGGGCGCCATTGCTAACTACACCCAAAACTGCATATTTGGCTGATGTAAAACCTCCTGAATATTGTACACTCAATCCTTTTGCCAATTTGACCTCCATCTCCGCTTCCCATCCCCATGCATTCATTTCTCCTGCATTCTGTATGATAGTAACTGCATCTGGCAACACCAGTAATGGCGTTTGGATATCCATAACTTTGTTATAGAAAACAGCCATTGCATACCTGAACTGGTTGTTCTTGTCTTTTCCTTTTATACCTGCTTCAAACATGTTGCTAAATTCAGGGTTATAAGCAGACAATGGAACCTGAGATGGGTCTGATGAGATGGATGTTATTCCTCCACTCCTGAATCCTCTGCTGAAGGATAGGTACATCAGATGTTGTGCTGTAGGTTGGAACTGAACACCCAATTTTGGCGAGAATGCTCCGTAAGATGATTTTCCTGTAGTATCAGTCATCATTGGAAAGGCCGGATTGGGTTGTTTTTCATACTCACTGCCAATGGTCAGTTTTCTGTTTTCCCTGTCAATCCTCATGCCACCATTAATACTAACCTTTTCATTGACTTTATAGCTCATATGACCATAAGCAGCAATGCCGTTGTTCTCACCCTTGTTGATAGAAATGATTGAGAAATTTTTATCTGGTACGCCAAACAAACCAGCATCATTACCAAAAACAGTAGCTTGTTTTGTAGGGCTTTTTTGGGAGAATTGGTAGATGCCAGCACTCCAGTCAAATGCCTGCTCCTGTGAAGACTTAACGGAGTTAAGCCTTACTTCGTTTGTAACGGCATTCACTGTATTGAAATCTTTTCCATAATTGTTGAATATCCCTACGATGTCTGCAGGAGAGAAGTCTGCATCGAGGGAGTTTTCATAATACCTGTAATTGCGTTGTCTTGCATGTTGAAGGGTAATGTCAGTTTTCTTTCCCTTGTGTTTTGCCACAACGGAAACATTTCTGCTATTGTCTCTCATAGCCGAAGTTAGGTTCTGGGAAAGCGTATAAGGTTTTTCAAACAATTCTTTCATGTCATTGACGAGTGGAAACGCACCCTCGTTTTTGGCAATATATTGTTTTAGGTCGCCTTGTAAACTCCAACCCTTGCCCAGAAAGTATTTCAGCTGTAAGTTGAGCATGGTTTGGTCTTGTTTGTCAAATTTCTTTTTTTGGAATTCGTTGGTATAAAATCCGTTTTTAGCATCATGAAGGGCAGATACACCAAGAAAAAGTTTATTGCTGATAATTGGAGCATTCACTGAGGCATTGATCCTTTTCTGACCGTAGTTGCCGAATTGAACACCAGCATTGATTTGCCTGGTATTGGTAGGTTTCTTGGTGGTGATATTGATAACCCCACCCATTGCATTTCTACCATAAAAAGTACCTTGAGCACCCCTGATAATGTCAATGCTTTCAATTTCATTCAATTGTGGAATATAGGTGTCCAAATTGAATTGTGCCACACCATCAACATAAGTGGCAACCGATTGATCATATGAAGTGGTAACCAATCCCCTAAGTCCCGTTACATTCCGGTTGTCTCCAGAGTTGGCAATGAACAGGTTGGGGGCAAAGCCAGATAAATCGCTAATTTCCCAGATACGCATGTTCCTGATCTGTTTTGCGTTGATGGAACTGATTGAACCTGGGGTATTTAATATATTTACTTGCTTTTTATCACTTGTAACAACAACCTCGTCCAGCTTTATAGAATTGGATTCCATGATGATGGTAATCTCTTGTGATTTCTCTAATTGACCCTTCCAGATCACTGATGCAAAACCTTTTGCTGTGATGAGCAATTCATAATAACCCTTCGTCAAGTTGTTGTAAACAAGTTTTTCGTTTTCCTGTATGTCAACCGATCGGTTAAAGTTGAGGAAACTGACTTCAACTCCTTCAATTTTGTTGCCTTGTTTGTTTTTTGCTGAGATGGTAAGCTTGACGGTCTCTTGAGAAAAACCAGTCGCAGTGAACAAAAGAAAGGCGAAGACGAAGAATTGGCGCATGTACATGTTATTTTTTGTTGTTTATTTTTCTTTTATCAGCGATGCTTTTAAGTGAATTGATGCTGACATTCAACTCAAATCCGATCAATAAAACAAGTGAATTGACAAAGACCAGAAACATCAGAATCAAAATGCTTCCCAATGATCCGTAAATTTTATTGTATGAAGCAATATTGTTTACCCAATAAGAGAAAAAATAGGTGAAAGACATGATCAAAATGGTTGCAAGGATCGCTCCGGGTGTCCTGATCTTCCATTTTTTTTGAACGTGTGGCGCATAACGATAGATAAGTCCTATGGCCAAAAAAATCAGTAAGAAAGTGACCAAAAACTGGCCTGATCCAAATATGAAATCAATGATATTGTCTTTTATATTGATTTGTTCAATGATCCAGTTTAAGATAATGGTTTGGGTGAGCATGATCATGATCGTGGCAATGATCAACAAAACGATGATGAATGTAAGCCTTATGGCACTCAGCCTTACTTCAATAAAATTTCGTTCCTCCACTTCAATGTGCAACATGGATTTCCTGAAAGTTCTCATGATGGTCAATGTTGCATTTGAGGAGAAATACAATGCTAAAAAAAGACCAAATGAAAGCGTTCCTGTACCTGTGGCAAAAAAATCATCCATCACATTTTTGATCATGGTATAGGTAGTACCATCTGGTATGACACCACGCAAAAGAACAAGCACTTCTTCATATAACCTTTTGGAGCCTGGAATATAGGATAGAAGGGTAAAGATGAAAATGAAAAGGGGAGGAATCGCCATCAAAAAATTGAATGCTACTGAAGCGGCCCTTTCATTCAATCCTATTTGTTGCGTCTGCTTGAAGAAAAAATGAAGTACGTCATACAATGGAAGGCCTTCAAAACCTGGCAAAACCAGTTTTTTTGACCAGTTGATTGCTGCCATCACCGGGCGGCTTTCAATCAGGATCCTTTGAAGTTTTATCATTGTATTTGATTAGTGTATCCTAAGGCTGTCTAATGCTCTTCTGTATTTTCGTGCATTTTCAAAATGCTCTTCTTCTGTTGATGCAAAGCTATGTGATCCTGAGAAGTCTGCATTTGCACAAAAAAACAAAAAGTCAGTTTTCTCAGCTTTTAAAACCGCATCAATTGAAGAAATGGAAGGCGTACAAATAGGACCCGGTGGCAAACCTTTGTTTCGATAGGTGTTATAAGGGGAGGATGCCGTTGAGCTGATGTGCTTGAAGGTGACTCTTCTGATACTAAAATCACCTATTGCGAATTTGATAGTGGGGTCAGCGCCCAATGCCATGCCTTTTTTCAACCTATTGATGTAGACACTTGCCATTGTTGGTTTTTCCTCTTTGTTGTTGGTCTCTTCTTCAACAATGGAAGCTATTGTAATCACTTCTTCTTTGGAAAGACCCAGTAATTTTGCATTATCAATTCTACTGTCAGTCCAGAAGTTGTTTGACTCTTTTGTCATCCTCTTCATAAAATCACTGGGGCTGCTGTTCCAGTATATCTCATAGGTATTAGGAATGATAAGGGTCATCAAGGTTTCCTGCTTTACACCGAATGGTTCGATGGAGTCGTTGTTGGAAATGAACCGGTAAATATCAGCTTCAGTGCATTCTAGCTTCCCCCCAACATATTTGGCAAGCTCCTTTTTTGTTCTGAACTTATTGATGGTGAGTTCTACAGGGGTCTGTCTTCCTCCCTTTAGATTTCGGAAAACACTAAAAATGCTTGCATTTTTGTTGACTACATATCTACCAGGCTTGATTTCCTTCCAATATCCAGACCATTCAGACAATGCCAGAAAAGTGGTAACTCCAACTGGCTTGAAGTGCTTGCGCAACAATTCTTTTACAAAGGTTTTGTCAGCTTTTTTGGTAGGAATGTACAAGGTGGCCTGATCAGCACTGAAATTTGTTGCAGGCCTTAGAAAAAGGATATAAAAGAAGGCTGCTGAAACAAAAGCAAGAATCGAAAGTAAAACAATCGAGATGATGTTGGACCTCTTTTTTTTAACTGGTTTTTTTCTTGCTTTTTTTTGTGCCATACCTCAATATATACAAAAACCCCGCTTTATAAAGCAGGGTTTTAACATAATAAAATTTGATTATTTAGGTTGAGTAGCAGCGGGTGCAGGAGCCTGTGGCATTGGTGCAGGAGCCTGTTGAGGAGCTGCATTTCCGGTAGTGGTTGGGATACTTTTTAATGTATCAGATCCAGCAGATTTACCTGAATTGATCACAAGAGTAGAAATCAGGCAAAGAATAACCAAGATGCTTGAAAGTACCCAGGTTCCTTTCTCCAATACATCCGTTGTTTGCTTTACACCCATGAATTGGTTGCTGAAACCTGCAATGTTTCCTGCAAGTCCTCCACCTTTTGGATTCTGGATCAAAACGATACCCGCCAAAAGCACTGAAACCAGTATGATTAAGATGATAAAAATTGTTGTCATATCTTGTTTTCTTTGATCTTTGAAATTTTGTCTGCAAAAATATGGCTATTGAGAGGATTTTGCAAACTTAATTTGTGATATACCTCAATGGCCTTTTCCCTGAGTCCTTGTTTTAGGTAAACTTCGGCCATGGCCTCTGTCAATACCTCCTCTGCTTGATTTTCCTTTTCATTGGGGGTGTCAAGAATGGATTGAATATCCTTGATGGTAACAGTTTCAGTACCCGGTTGAAGCCTTTTCATCGTTTTTAGCCAGGCTGTGAAACTTTTTACCTTCATGGAAAGCTCATCTTTGTCGTTTTCCATGTTGATTTTGATGCCCAGGGAGGCAAAATAATCGATGGTATGATAGGGCGTTAAAGGAAATTCAAAATCTTTGTTTGACTCGGGAAGACTATTCGTTTCGCTGATTTGCAGATCAATTTTGTCATTGGATTGAGTCGTTGATGGCTGGTGATGGCTGCCTTCATTTTCATCATCAGCTACTTCAATCTCCCCAACACCTTCAGCCAATTCATCGTCACTTGTATTGCTGTAAGGGGTATCGTAAAGGGTTTTCCTGAAATTTCCTTTTTCTGCATCCTCACTGAGTTGGTAATTGAGCCAGCTGGAGTCATCAAAAAACAAAGCGGTTTTTGAAACAGCCTCAGGAAAATCAAGGTGATATTGGGATTTTAGTTTACAAGTATATAAAAATTGCACAATAGAAGAATATGGAAACTCCTCAGAGTAACGCTTGAGTTCGTCAAGTGTCATCTCATCCATGCTTTCTCTCTCAAAGAGAGATTGGATCATAAAATCAGTTTCCTTCGTCATTTTGCTAATTTAAGCTCCTTTACCAATTTGAAAAAATCCGATTGAAAATCTCATCGGTAAGGTTGGTGACCATTTGGTCATTTAATTCTGCTTCTGCCTGCGTAAGGCTTTTGCTGGCGGAAAATGGGAAATTTCTGGTAATGTCTGTCTCAAAGTTCTTTTTCTCGTCCTGTCTGTTCCTGAAAATGATGTGAACGGTTACATTCAAGTTGTTGCTGGCTACCTGTTGTTGAGATATACCAGACGTATTGACAGAGTAATCACTGATATAACCACTTATTTCATAATCAGCATCATTATTGGTTTGTGAAAGCCTGGTTTGGTTGATTATTTTTTGCCTGAGTTTGTCTGAAAGTTTAGGACTCAATTGAGGATTGATGTAACGGGCTTTGTTTTCAATGAAGAATACCCTGACAGTTTTTATCTCTGGTGGGATGGAAACATCTTTCAGTGAATACCTGCAAGTACCTTGAATACTGACAATTGCCAATACAACAAGCAGGATTTTGGCGTACTTATTGTATAAAGTATTAATCTTCAATGTCATATTCTTTCAATTTTCGATAAAGCGTTCTTTCGCTGATTCCCAAATCAGAGGCCGCATCTTTTCTTTTCCCTTTGTGCTTGCGCAGTGCTTTTTCAATCAATTCTTTTTCCTTGTCCATGATGTTCAGGGATTCATCCACAATAATGGTATCCTGCATCTCCCTGTTTTCAGTCAAAAACAAGGGTTGGCTGGTAACCGGAATGATGCTTCCATGGCCAAGATGATCCTGTTGTTGCCTTGCAATGGGCAGGTCCTGCAGATAAGACTCTTCCATCACGTGTGAAACGGCTGGAATATTGGAGGGATTCTGAACGATCTCAAGAAACATTTTCTTCATCTCCGTAACATCCTTTTTCAAATCAAAGAACAACTTGTAAAGAATATCCCGCTCATTCATGAATTCACTTTGTCCCGACGACATAGGACCAGATCCAACCAGCATGGGCAAGTTGTTGACAGTGTTCTTGGGCAAAAACCGTTCAAGGTCGTTTCCTGTGATGGTTTTATCTTCGGCCAATACTGATATCTGCTCTGCAATATTTTTCAATTCACGCACATTTCCTGGCCACGGATAGTTGAGCATCATGGTTTTTGCCTCTTCGGTCAGCTGAATGGGACTGGTTCTGTATCGCTCAGCGAAATCAACGGCAAATTTTCTGAAAAGGAGAATGATGTCTTCTTTTCTTTCCCTCAGTGAGGGAACCCTGATGGGAACTGTATTGAGCCTGTAATAAAGGTCTTCCCTGAATTTGTTGTTCTGGGTTGCGGTTAGCAAGTCTTTATTTGTAGCAGCGATAACCCTTACATCTGTTTTTTGCACTTTGGAAGATCCTACTCTGATGAATTCTGAGTTTTCCAGGACCCTCAAGAGTCTTGCCTGGGTTCCCAAAGGTGTTTCCCCAATTTCATCCATGAAGAGTGTACCTCCATTGACGGTCTCAAAATAGCCTTTTCTGGAGTCAACCGCCCCTGTAAAAGATCCTTTTTCATGTCCAAACAATTCAGAATCAATGGTTCCTTCAGGAATGGCGCCACAGTTAACGGCAATGAAAGGATTGTGTTTTCTAGGCGATAAGGCGTGGATGATCTGTGAAAAGATTTCCTTACCTACACCACTTTCACCTACGATGAGTACAGTAAGATCGGTATTCGCAACTTGTGTGGCAACCTGCAACGCATAGTTAAGGGCAGGGGAGTTTCCGATGATGCCAAACCTGTTCTTTATGCTCTGAATGTCCATTGTTTGGTATTGTTTAGGAAAGGTTGACAATTTTCCCCATCAGGGTTCCCTGCGTACAGGATTCGGCTATCACATGCACAAAACTTCCTGGTTGAAGCTGGCTGTTTTCAATTTTATCGAAAACCATCACTTTGTTTTGGCTGTTTCTTCCCATCCATTGCTTGTCACTTTTTTTGGAGTTGCCTTCAATCAAAACCTCAAACACTTTTCCAATGTCCTTTTTGTTGGTTTCAAGGGATAAGCTGTTTTGCAGTTTGACGATTTCATCCAACCGGCGTTTTTTGATTTCATCGGGAACATCATCGGTATAGCGTTTTGCAGCAAGGGTGCCGGGTCTTTCTGAGTAGGCAAACATATAGCTGTACTCGTATTGAGACTGACGCATGATGTCAAGCGTATCTTCATGATCTTGCTCAGTTTCTGTGCAAAACCCTGTGATGATATCTGCACTGATGGCACAATCAGGCATGATTTCTTTGATCCTTTTCACCTTGGCCAGGTACCATTCTCGGGTATAGGTGCGGTTCATCAGTTGCAAGATTCTGGTAGAACCACTTTGAACAGGCAGGTGAATGTATTTGCAAATATTGTCATGGGCCTTCATGGTATGCAAGACCTTGTCTGTGATGTCTTTGGGGTGGGAGGTACTGAAACGGATACGGAGTGAAGGACTGATTTGTGCCACCTTTTCCAGCAACATGGCAAAATCAACCGGATGGTTGGTGGCAGGATCAACCCAATAGTAACTGTCAACATTCTGACCGAGCAAGGTTACTTCCTTGTAGCCCTGTTCAAACAAATCCTTGCATTCTGCAACGATAGAGACATCATCCCGGCTCCTTTCTCTTCCCCTTGTAAAAGGAACGACACAAAAGGCACACATGTTGTTGCACCCCCTCATAATACTCACAAAAGCGTTGATGCCATTGGAGTTGAGGCGGACGGGAGAGATGTCGGCATAGGTTTCTTCTCTGCTGAGCAGTACATTTACAGCTTTTGTGCCTGAATCTGCTTCGTCAATCAACTGTGGTAAGCTCCGGTAAGCGTCTGGGCCAACCACAATATCAACCAGTTTTTCTTCTTCAAGCAGTTTGCTCTTGAGTCGCTCTGCCATGCATCCCAATACGCCAATCAGCATAGCGGGACGTTGTTTTTTGATCTTTTTGAATTCAGTAAGTCTTTTTCGAACCGTTTGCTCCGCTTTTTCGCGGATGGAGCAGGTATTCAAGAAAATCAGGTCTGCATCTTCAACATTTTGGGTAGGCCCAAATCCTTCCGTATGGAGGATGGATGCGATGATTTCACTGTCGCTGAAATTCATCTGACAGCCATAACTTTCTATATAAAATCGCTTCCCAGGTGTTGCTTCAGTAGCAAGTTCACCAGCATAAGCCTCACCCTGACGGGTTTCATCAATTGTTTTGTTAGCAAAATTGATCATCCTGCAAAATTAGTGTAAAAGGAAGTATATGACAAATTGTCACATTGAAAATATCAATTATTGCTGATCCTGCGGAAGGATCCTCTTTCCCAGCCATGATGCTGAAAGGGGTGTAATCCATCTGTCCAGGAATTCAGCCTTGGTAAGGACCGTATTGTCAAAAAACAGGGTTTCCTTGTCAATAAAAGCTTTTTCAAGGGCATAGTTTACTTGGGAAAAAGGCAACAATTGCACTTTTTCATTAACATAAAAGGCAAGGTTCATCCTGTCGAACATGGAAACCTTGTACTCTTCTTCCAGGGCCTTGATCAGTCGTACAGAGCTGTCTGTACTGCATCCGCTGACGCCTGTCACCTCTTCATCTGCCATCAGGATAATGAATTGTCCAAAAAACAAGGTTCCAAAACCCTTTACGGGTGTTCCATGAGATTTCCAATCAGCAGTAAAATCTTCGAGGATTTTTTCGATGGTAAGTGCCTCAGATAGGCTAAAAATCCTGCTGCTTTGGTATATCCAGACCCTTGATGCGCCGCTAAAATCTTCAGGTATAAGGTGTTGATAGGATAAATTCATTTTTATATTGTTTGTGGCAAGTGTACTAAATTACAGTCTATTCAATAATCATACCAACCGAATGGGAAAGAAATACATACTTACTCCAGAAAAAGCCATGATGAAACTAAGAAGAATGGCATTTGAAATTCTGGAAAGAAACAATGGCGCAACAGCCGTTTCTATTGCAGGCATCAGGGAAAATGGTTTTGCTGTTGCCCAGGAACTGAAGACCATTTTAGAAGAAATATCTTCCCTGCAGATTGACTTGATTGAGATCCAGATTGACAAGTCCAATCCCATCAACTGCTCTATCCCCCATGGAATTGAACTCAAGGACAAAATACTGATTGTTGTTGATGATGTGGTGAACAGCGGGAAAACCTTGTTGTACGCCATTCTTCCCTTTTTGCCCCTTTCACCCATCCAGATTCAGACACTTACCCTTGTTGAAAGAAGCTATAAAGTCTTTCCGGTTCATGTAGATTTTGTAGGCATTTCACTGGCTACGACCTTACAGGAAAATATCTCTGTTGAAGTTGTTGAAGGTAAACTGGCAGGTGCCTATGTAGCATAAATCAATAAAAGAAAGGGTGGAACCTTAATTTTCCCTGTCCATTCCATTCAACAGTGGGTGCCGGTACTTTCAAGACATTGAACAGCGAAAAAACAGTCTTCAATGTTTTGTTTTTGGTCTTGATTCTTGTCAGGTCAATATCTGCCGACATGTAAAACCGTTTGTACCTTGGAATGTCTGAACGGGTGATGGTAGTTCCAGATGTCGTTGTCCAGGTATTTTCATATCCACCCAACATGGTTCTTGCACCATAGCCAAAGGCAATATTGAACCAATTGGGGAATTGCGTTTCTGGAAAAAAAGATTTGACATTAATGCTCGCCCAATAGGTTTGTCCATTGTAATCTTTTAGGACTTTTTCTGCATCTCCTGAACCAAACAAGGCATTGGCCCTGGTTGTCAAAGTTCCATATCGATATGGTGAGTAGGAGAGTTTGATGGAAATTCTTTGTTCATTCCATCCCAACTCCTGTGCTACAAAAATGCCTGCCCCTGCAGTATTGGCCAGTATGTCTGGTATGCTGAATCCCCATTTATCTGAATATCCATCCAATATTTCAATGATACTCAAATATGCCATCCCACTGATCCCCCCAATCATGACCGCTTTTTTCTTTTCCATTCCTGTCCATTGCCAGATTTTACTGGTATGGTTGCTGATTTGATAGCTGGACCAGGCATGTCCTGCCTTGTCCATGTGTTGCCATTCTTTCCAATCGTTGTAGAAATGGAAATCGCTTCGTGGGTAATTGGCGTACCAGGTTTTGTTCAATGAATAGAAAGTTCCACCCCATAAGCCTACCTGAACAGTTCCCAGTACCCATTTTTTCATTTTAGAATGGGCAATCGAACTGTCCTGAGCTTGAACAGTTGAACCCATGGACAGAAGGAGGATAATGCCGATAATATGACAATAAAAGCGATACAATATTCAAGCCTTAATATATAGCATGAAGTTAATTGCATTTACGGCTCTGTTTGTTAAGTTTGTAAAAATTATTGTCAAATGGAAGCAATGATCAAGGCCAGGGTAGACAAATGGTTAGAAGGAAATTACGATGAAGCCACTAAAAATACCATTAGAGATCTCATCTCAAGCAACCCTGATGAACTGACAGATGCTTTCTATCGTGACCTGGAATTTGGAACAGGAGGACTAAGGGGCATCATGGGAGTCGGTACCAACCGTATCAACCAATACACCATCGGCATGGCAACACAAGGCTTTGCCAATTACCTGATTCAATCTTTCCCCAACCAACAAATAAGGATCGCCGTTGCCCATGATAGCAGAAACAACAGCCGTTTTTTTGCTGAAATCACGGCCAACGTGATGGCGGCCAATGGCATTCAGGTTTACCTTTTTGAGGCTTTGAGGCCTACGCCCGAACTCTCCTTCACCATCAGGCATCTTGAATGCCAGGGAGGCGTTGTTTGTACAGCCTCACACAATCCAAGAGAATACAATGGATACAAAGCATACTTCAACGACGGAGGTCAGTTGGTACCGCCACATGATAAAAATGTGATCACAGAAGTGCAGAAAATACAATCTGTGGATGAGGTGAAATGGACTGGGGGAGAAGCCAATATCCACTTGATTGGTGAGGAAATGGACAATGCTTACATCAACATGGTCAAGGGTTTGAGCATCTATCCTGATGCAATTGAACGCCAAAAAGACCTGAAGATAGTGTATACGCCCATCCATGGAACAGGCATCAAGTTGGTGCCACAGGTTTTGGAGGCCTTTGGCTTCTCCAACCTAACGCTGGTAGATGAACAAATCATACCCGATGGAAATTTCCCAACCGTAGTATACCCCAATCCAGAAGAAAGTGAGGCCATGAGCCTGGGACTGAAAAAGGCCCAGTCAATTGATGCCGACATCCTGCTGGGTACTGATCCTGACGCCGACCGTGTAGGTGTTGGCGTAAAAGACAACCATGGTAATTGGGTCTTGCTCAACGGTAACCAAACAGCAGTGCTTGCTTTCAATTATATGATTGAAGCCCGGCGCAAAAAAGGACTGGCCAAAGACAACGACATGGTGGTCAAAACCATTGTCACCACTGATCTTATAGACATTATTTCTGCAAAGAATGAAATAAAATGTTACAATGTACTCACAGGTTTCAAATGGATTGCAGAACTGATCAAGTCCAAGGAAGCCAATGAAAATTACATCATCGGTGGAGAGGAATCCTATGGCTTGATGATTGGAGACCAGTTGAGAGACAAGGATGCCGTAAGTGCAGTGGCTTTTCTTTGTGAAATGGCAGCCTATGAAAAAGATGCAGGCAAAAGTTTGTTTTCAAAATTGGTAGAACTCTATGTAGCATACGGACTTTTCCGGGAACACCTCATTTCGATCACCAAAAAAGGGAGAGACGGACAGGCGCAAATTGCTGCAATGATGGATCAATTCAGGAATAATCCTCCTTCAACCTTGGGTGGTGTGCCCGTCGTAGGACTCTATGATTATGAAAAAAGAGAGGCCAAAGATTTGGCCAATGGACAAGTTTGTGCCATTGATCTTCCTAAAAGCAATGTGCTTCAGTTTGTATTGGAAGACGGCAGCAAAATCAGTGCAAGACCTTCCGGTACAGAACCAAAAATAAAATTTTATTTTAGCGTCCAGGGCAAATTGGATCGTACTGAAGATTTTGATACTGCCTATGCCTCCCTGGGTAATAAGATTGATACCATCATTGCTGAGCTGGGGTTGGTATAGTTAATTTGTAAAATACATCAAGGGGAATACAGACATGAGGAACATTGAGGACAGACCTGTTCATAAGGGGCTGAGAAACAAGTTGGTCAATACCATCAGGGAAAAGGGGATAACAGATGAAAATGTATTGCAGGCATTGATGAATGTTCCTCGTCATTTTTTTCTTGATTCTGCTTTCGAACAACAGGCCTATGAAGACCGTGCATTTCCAATAGGGGAGGATCAGACTATTTCACATCCGTATACCGTGGCGTATCAATCTCAACTTTTGCAAATCAAGCCTTTTGATAAAGTGTTGGAAGTGGGTACTGGAAGTGCATACCAGGCCACCATTCTTTGTGAATTGCAAGCAAAGGTTTTTTCTATCGAACGCCAGAAAAAACTGTTCGATGCCAACAAGGAATTTCAGTTTCTCAAAAAATACCCTTCCTTGAGGATGTTTTTTGGTGATGGATTTGAAGGTTTGCCAACCTTTTCACCCTTTGATAAAGTGTTGATTACTGCTGCTGCACCATTTATTCCTGAAAAATTGTTGGCCCAATTGAAAGTAGGAGGATGCATGGTTTTACCATTGAATGAAGGGGAGATACAGCGCATGCACCGGATCACCAAATTGGCCGATGGAAGTTTTGAAGAGGAAAAATTTGATGAGTTTTCATTTGTTCCCATGCTATTGGGCAAAAGAAGATAAAAAAAGCCGCTTGTTGTCAAGCGGCTTTTTCATTAAGGTTGCTGTTGCATTTGCATGCCTTCCTGCATACCATCCATTCCACTTTTCGTATTCTTTCTTTTGAAAATTGTTGCATCTACTTTTCCAAAACGGTAACTGAAGTTCAGGCGGAAAACCTGCCAGTCGCGCCTTCTTGAATTGCTTTGGGTAAAGTATTGGGATTCAGAGTAAGAACCATAAACTTTTGTCTTGAACATGTCGTTCATGCTCAGGGTGAGGGAACCTCTCTTTTCTTTCAGGAAATCCTTTTTAAGAGCAAATTCGAAACCATAATTGGGTTTTACATAACCCTGAGCGGAAGTTTGCTGAAACCCGCCCCAATTTCCACCACCCATACCACTGCCACCACCGCTTCTGCCGCCACCCATTCCGCCACTGTAGTTGTTTTGTGGAAGGATTGATTTGCTCCTGAAATCATAAGCCAGTTGAAGGGTGAAATTGCTTGGGAGCTTGATGTTGGCGTTTGCTTTTCCAAATAAGCTGAACAAAGAATTGTTGAGGTTAACTTGTAGATTGCTGCTATTGATGCTGGAATTGAAAAAGTTGAGGTTGGTGGTCAGCTCAAGCCATTTTGTAAGCGGGTTCCTGGAAGTCATTTCAAGGCCATATGCACGGCTGCTGTTGGCATTGATGTAAGTATTGACAAGAATCTCCTTACCGGGTATTGTACTGGCCTCTTTAACCTGAAAACGGGTCATCAGGTTATCAGTCTGCTTGTAATAGGCAGAAATCAATAAGCTGTTGTTTCCTTTGAACGTTTTTTGATAGTTCAGCTCAATGGAGTTGGTAAATTCAGGAATCAGGTCTGGATTGCCCCTGCTGATGTTCAGAGAATCTGTATAATCAACAAATGGCAGAATCTGGAAAAAACTTGGCCTGTTGATTTTCCTTGCATAGCTGAATTGCAAATCCTGTGTCTGGTCAATTTGATGCGTGAAATTCAGGCTAGGAAACAGACTCAATGGATAACTGTTTCCAAAGCTTTTACCGGTTGTGAGCAACGTTCCGGTATACTTTGAACTTTCAGCCCTTAGCCCAAGCTGGTAGTTGGTTTTCTTGCCAATCACATTTCCATATGTGCCATAGACGGCAAATACTTTGTCGTTGAATTTATAGTTGGCATTGATAGAGGTGATGGGAATATACTGGTTCAAGGCAATGTTATAAATATAATTGAGGTTTTCGCTTTGGAAATCCCTGATGGCAGCCCTGAATCCCAGTTCCATTTTGGCTGATTCTCCCAGCGGATTGGTGAAATCAGTTTGAACAGTGTAAAGTGTATTCCCACCCTCACCATTTTGCTTTTGATTGATCAGTCCACCTTTAGGGTTGCTCTGCAAATCAAAATATTGGGTTTGAAAACCGCCATTGCTCTTGTTGCTGCTTTTGTTGTAGTTCAAATCAGCGGTTAATTCCATTCCTTTTTTGCTGAAAAGATGTTTATACCCAACAGCAGAACCATAATTGTTGAAATTGAAGCCGGAACTGGTGGCCCTTTTTGACAGGATGGACTTTGTTCCGGTATTGAACAATGTATCTGTTTTTATAGAAAGTTCATCTTCATTGTTGAACTCACCCATGACCAGGCTTCCTGAAACAGTCAATGTATTTCTGTTGTCAATAAAATAGTCTAGCCCAGCCCTGTTGTAATTGAAAAAACCAAGGCTCTTGGGATTGTTGGATTGATCATAGCGTATGGAAGGGTAGGCAAAGAATTCCTCCCTGATGGACTGTCCTTCACCGATTGATTTTCTTTTGTTGTACATGGAGCTGGCAAAAATATTCACCTTGTCTTGCTTGATGTTGATATCACCGCCAAAATTGGGCATTGCCCTTGAGTCAATACCTGCACGAAGGTTACCATTGTAGCCTGCCTTCCTGTTTTTCTTGAGCACAATGTTGATGATACCAGACATGCCACCTGATGCGTCAAATTTAGCAGAAGGATTGGTGATGAGTTCTACACTTTGTATAGCATCAGAGGGTATTTGGTCAAGTGTAAGGTTGGTTGGCCTTCCATCGACAAAAATGGTTGGTGATGCATTCCTTAAACTGACATTTCCATCGATGTCAACATCGACACCAGGAATATTTTTCATCATTTCTGAAGCAGTTTGTCCTGTAGAAACAAGGTTCTTTTCTACATTGAAAATCTTCCTGTCCACACCCATCTGCATAAATGGTTTCGTACCTACCACTTTGATCTCTTCCAGTTGTTTGGCATCTAATTCAAGTTTGATGTTTCCAAGGTCAACGTCAGCATTGCTCATGATTTTTGAAAAATCGTTACCATTGGGGCCAAGATCAAATTTGACAGGTTTTTCAAGGGTAAGGTACCCAATTGCTGTCACCCTCAGGGTAAACTGTCCCCTTATAGGAAGTCCTTCAAGGCTGAAATCCCCATTGCTCTTGGTCAATTGGCCGGAAATAATTTTGGATTTCTTCTCTTTTGTAGTGGTATCAAAAACAGCTTGTACAAGTTGAACTGAAGAGGCTTCAATCCCTTTATTGGTTTTGGTATCCATGATTTTACCGTAAAATCGACCAATATTCATGTTCTGGCTGGCCCCGGATGGTCTGCCACCTCCAGGGATTTGAGCTATTGCACTAAAAGACAAGAGGGAGAACAGGACAAGGAATAACTTTTGCATTAAGCTTTATTTTAATGAATTGGATGCTTTTTGATCTTTTAAGCTTTCGGATTGAAAGTCAAGTATTTGTTAAACAAAAAATGGGGGAATTAAGTTCAGGATGTCAATAAAGTGATCAAAACTTGTAAAATTCCAATAATCAAGCCTAAAACACCCCCAATGATTTCAACAAAACGGAATTCTTTGGACATGATCTGGTTGAGGATGAGCTCCATTTTATCGCTGGAAAAGCCGGAAACTTTTTCTGTTACCATTTTCTCAAGGTCTAGCTGCGATTCTATGTTTTTCATGTAGGAACCAATGATCTCTGGAAACATGGTTTCCAGCTCCTTCATAAAAACTAGTTTTAGCTGGTTAATGGTATTTTCTCCTATGAACATCGATATCATCGGAAAAACGCTGCTGAGTTTTTCACGAAGAAAAAGGTCGATTTTGTTTTCAACCAAGGGCATCATTTTGGAAAGGTTGTCTGGATTGATGATTTTTTCTTCAATTTCCTTGAAGGATAACAGTTCATCACTCACAAGTTTCCCCAGTTTTTCGGCAAATTGTTGTTGTCTTTTGGGGAAGATTCCATGAAAGGTAATCCCGAGAATCTTTTTAGGTTCTTTAGGGTGAAATAGCATTTTTATGGCTATCCAATTGGTAAACCAACCAATAAAGGCAGAAATCAATGGAATCAGGATGAGCCAATAATTCATAGCAGGGTGTTTTTTACAAAGTTAGTTGATCTGATCCATGTCAAATTCAATTTTGGTGGAGTAAACATTTCCATTAATTTTGCACTCCATCAACACGGAGGTTGTAGCTCAGTTGGTTAGAGCGTCTGATTGTGGTTCAGAAGGTCGTGGGTTCGAGACCCATCATCCTCCCTCTTTAAAAGGGTATTCATCCGAAAGGTAGAATACCCTTTTACTTTTTTGAATATTTACTTATTTCCTGTGTTTCTTAACATAACTTTTAGGCGCCATTCATCACAAAAACAACCCCAAAATTCCTGAAAGGGTTAATTTTGGATATGTCATCTAAATTTTTACAATTTATGTTCAGTAAAAGATCCTTACCAGTTGTGATTGTTCTCGTGTTGGCCGGTTTGCTGATAACCTTCAATTCCTCAGGGGTTGGCAATCCACCAGATAAGTATCAACTGATTTTTCAGCAGGTTGCAGATATGTTGGAAGCTGCACATTACAGTCCTAAAAAAGTGGATGATGTATTTTCTCAGAACATTCACAAGAAATACCTTGAAGCCCTTGATCCAGACAAAAATATTTTTCTGCAATCTGACTTAAAGGAGCTGAAAAAGTTTGAGTCAAGCATAGATGACGAATTGCATGGTGCTCCCATTGCTTATTTTTATGCTGTTGATCAGATTTATGCAAAACGAACCAAGGAAGTTGCTGCATATTATCCTGAATTGCTACAAAATCCCTTTCAGTTTACCACCGACGAATCCATCGTGTTAGAGCCCGAAAAACTGGACTTTCCCAAGAATGAATCGGCAAGAAAAGATGCATGGAGAAAAAGATTGAAATTCTTGACCCTTGAGCGCTTATCAGATCTGATGGACCAACGCAATACGTTGAAAAAAGGAGATACCGCCTACAAGTCAGATGCAGATTTGGAAAAAGACGCCAGGGCCAAGGTGAAGTTGATCATGACAAGAAATTTCGATCGAATCATCATCAAAACAAAACCAGATGAAAGATTTGACATGCTGGTCAACGTCATTACCAATTTCATGGATCCTCATACAACATTCTTTCCTCCGCTTGAAAAAAGATCATTTGATGAACAAATGAGTGGAAGGTTTTATGGCATTGGTGCTTCATTGCGCAATGATGAAGGCGGTGCCATCAGGATTGCTACCATCGTGGCAGGCCTTCCAGCATCAAAATCTCAACAGTTGGTCGTTGGAGACCAGGTATTGAAAGTTGGTCAGGCTGCTGAAGAGCCCACGGATCTCACTGGTTTTGAAACCGAAGATGCTGTAAAGCTGATCAGGGGTAAAAAAGGTACTGAAGTGAGGTTGACAATTAAAAAAGCAGATGGAACCATAAAGATTGTCTCCATGATAAGGGATGAAGTGGTGTTGGATGAAACTTATGCCAAAAGTGCTGTGATCAACGAAGGGGGAAAAAAGATTGGATACATATTTCTACCGGAATTTTACGCAGACTGGGAAAGGCCTAATGGCCCAAAATGTTCTCAGGATGTAGCCAAAGAAATTATCAAATTGAAGGAACAAGCTGTTGATGGAATCATCATGGACCTCAGGAACAATGGTGGAGGTTCTTTGTATGATGTTGTGCAGATGGTCGGCTTTTTTATCCCAGAAGGCCCAATTGTACAGGTTAAAGATAGGGAGGGCAATCCCCAGGTACTCCGGGACAGGGATCGTTCTGTTTTATATGATGGGCCTTTGGCTGTCATGGTCAATGAATTTTCTGCCTCTGCTTCTGAGATTTTTGCAGCTGCAATTCAGGATTATGGCCGTGGCATTGTGATTGGTAGCACATCCACATATGGCAAGGGAACTGTTCAAAGAAACATCGGACTGGAACCCAGTACTGGTCTTTTCAACAAAGAAGCAATTGATATCGGAACCATAAAATTGACTTTACAGAAGTTTTACCGCATCAATGGTGGATCTACACAACTCAAAGGAGTAACACCCAACATTATTCTTCCTGACCAGTATGAGTCGCTCAAATACAGGGAAAAAGACAACCCTGATGCATTGCCATGGGATGAAATTCCTCGGGCTTTTTACAACCGTACCAGCCCAGGGTATGACCTTGATTTTGTAAGACAGAGCAGTGCTGCAAGAGTGGCTGCAAATCCAACATTTAACGCCATCAAGGAATCCTCTATCCTCATGGAAACAGCCAATCAGCGGGTTTATTCACTTCAGTTGAACAAGTACCGTGAAGGACAAAAAAGCCTTAGGGAATCGTTCAAAAAAATTGAAGAAATGAACAAAACGACCAAGATAATGGAAGTTAAAATGTTAGAATTGGATCAGAAAAAACTCTCTGCAGACAATGATAAACTAGAGAGGCGCAAACAATGGATTGGTAATCTTTCAAAAGACATTTACATCAGTGAAACCTGTCAAGTGATTGCTGACATGATAAGACAGGTTGTTCTGGTCAAAGGAAATTAATGTCAGAAGTCAACACCATACCTTGTTTCCAGAACTTTCCTGTGGTGTAACCAGTGACCTATAATAATATATCCAATGGAGAGTAGGCTCATCTGCTCTCCATTGTCAGTTTTAGCTGTTCGACTCAGCCAATCTTCATGAAAACCCTTAAAAAGAAGGGCTGTAGCGGATCTTACATGAATGAATTCTTTAGCAAGTAATTGTGAATCATACGTATTTTCAGATTCAGCTGCATACTGGTTTTCTTCAAAACTTCTGATTGGATGAGGATCTTGTCTGGCAATGGATAGTGCCCTGTAGGCAAAAATCATTTCTGCATCAATGCAATGCCTTATCAAAGTATTGATGCTCCATTTGCCAGGAGCATAAGCAAATGTTCCCTCCGCTTTGGCAATGAGGCTAAGATCATGCTCAAGCAAGTTAACCGAATCATTCAGCAAACTACTGATTTTACCCGGCCCAACCTGTTCAACATAACGGTTGAAAAAAGCAGGGTGCCTGATGGCGGACTTGGCTGGAAACATGTTATTGTTTTTTCAGTTTCTTGTTTGATTTGTCTGCGTTTCCTTGGGTTGAATTTCTTTCTCCAGTAGTGGTGGATGCCAATTTGAGGGCATCCAGTGCATTGACAATTCCTCCTGTTATTGAAAGTTGATCCAAACTTGTTTTTTCATCTTCCGTACCAGGTTTTGTGAAGCTGGCTGAGGATGGTTTCATGGCAGATGACTCAATGATTTTCTTCACCTGCGCTGCAGATAAATCAGGATAATAGGAGAGGATGAGGGCAGCCAAGCCAGCAACGACAGGGGATGCCATGCTTGTTCCATCCTTGTCTCCATAGGTATTCCCACCGGGGATGGAGGAATAAATCTTTACTCCCGGTGCAAAAACATTGACTTCCCTTTTGCCATAATTGGAAAAAGAAGCAGCCAAATCTGAGTCAGTTGCACCACTGGCCCCAACATTGATCCAATTGGTAAAAACTTTGAGGGTGTCATTTTCAAAATTGCGTGAAGGGAAATTATCTTCAGTATCAATGTTCTTGGCATCGTTGCCTGCTGCATGCACCAAAAGAACATTTTTTGATTCTGCATACTTCACTGCTTCATCGACCCATTTTTTCTCAGGTGAGAAGCTTTTACCAAAGCTCATGTTAACCACCCAGGCACCATTGTCAACAGCATAACGTATCGCATTGGCGATGTCTTTGTCGTGCTCATCACCATCAGGCACTGCACGAATGGTCATGATTTCAACATTGTTGGCCACTCCTTTGATCCCTACTTGATTTTGCCTTGATGCTGCTATAATTCCCGCAACATGGGTACCATGGGATGCATCTGTTCCCATCAGATCATTGTTTCCGTAAAAGCGGTCGTTGATGTCATTATAATTGTCTTTGACAACATCCTGTCGATACCTCACTGGTTCTTTTTCTACTGCCTCTACTTTGGATTTTTCTCCTTCATAAAATTGAATCAGATCAGCAATCAGACTGACATTGGTATTTTCCATTTGCCTGGTCTGCTGGAAAAAACCCAACAAAACAGATTTCGCTTTGATTGCAGATGCCTCTGAGGGTTTGTAATCCTGAAGCTCATCGCCTGTGTAACGTTCCTTTCCCATAGACAATTTTAAAATGCTGTCTGCTGAGGGAATTTTCGCAACCAAATCCTTGAGTATCATCACATACATGCCGGCTTCTTTTGCTTGTGCCTCAATTTGGTTTTTTGCTTTGGTATACAATTGATACTGCATTTTTTTCTCTGCAGTAAGGCTTTTTTCATCGATCGTTCCATTGCCAAATTCTGACTTAAACTTATAGTAAACCCTTACGGCTTCGTAGCTGTCTTTGCCAACGTTTTTACCATCTTTTCCTCCGATAAAATTCCAACCATGGATATCGTCAACGTAACCGTTCCTGTCATCATCAATACCATTGCCGTGGATTTCCTTTTTGTTTTGCCATAGCACGGGTTTTAAATCCTCATGTGCAGTATCAATACCAGAGTCAATGACTGCGACAATCACCTTCTTTTTAGGGGATTTGCCGGTCAAGAATTCTGTGTAGGCCCTTTCCAATGAGATTCCATAAATGCCAGTTGACTGATGGTCTTCTAAATGCCAGCCTTTTTTATACGCATCTGGTTTTTCGTTGATCGATTGTGCGCCAACAAATGAATAGCTGATGAGGAAGATGAGGAAAAATGGAACCAACTTGATATTTTTCATATAAAACATTGATTATTAAATATTTAAATAGTTTCTTTCGGTTTTTTATTCAGTGTGAAAAGAAGCAGAAGTGAAACAGGCCCGGTTATGAAGAGCATGACTGTTTGAACTGACCAAAGCAGCCAGCCAAAGGCAAGACCTGAGACTTCTTTTACGCCATAGAGCAACAGCGTTTTCTGAACGGCAAATTGATAAGCGCCTATACCTCCTTGTGTTGCAATCATGGCAAAACTGCCAAAGGTAAGGATGGTAAGAGAAGGTACCCATCCTAGTTGAACAAGCTCTTGCATCGCGTAAAATCCAACCCTAATACTTGAGAGGTAGAGAAACCATATGGCCAGAGTATAAATGATGAACCAAAGCTTGTTTTCAACCTTTCTCACACTGATCAGACCTTCAACAATGCCTTTTATCCAATTATTTATTTTTACCATCAGTGAAGAATGGCGGGCCTTCACATAGGCCAGATAACCAATTCCAGCGATGGATACCAATATCATCGCAAAATACAGAACGGCTGATGGAGATGCATTGAGGCTTGACATGATCTGATCCCAAAGCTCTTTTGCATATCCCCCTACAAGATCAATTTGTGTTGAGATAGCAAGAAAAATCACCAGAACGAGGCAAATCAGGTCCAATACCCTTTCTGCAACCATGGTTCCAATCAGTTTGTCTACCGGGATCTTTTCATATTTACCCAATAGGGTACATTTCATTACTTCCCCTAGTCGTGGAAACAAAAGGTTGAAGAAAAAGCCTGTTAACACTGCAAGAAATACATTTGAGGTGGAGGGGCTTTTTCCCAAAGGTTGTATCAACATTTTCCATCTAATGGCCCTTATGTAATGACTCAAGACAAGAATGACGATGCAAGGAACAATGATGATGGGTTTAGCATTGAAAACCAATTGTTTGACTTTGTTGATTTCGTTTGCTGTAAATGATTTTGTAGAGAACCCAATCAGGAAAACGCCCAATGAAAGGAAAAAGATGAACTGCAATATGGTTTTGATCCTTTTGATGAAAATCACTTGTATTTGAATGGTAAAGTTAACCAAATGCTTGGTTGGAGAAAATGTAAATCTTTGTCAATAATTCCGCCTAAAAGCACTCGAAATGGCTATTGGCAGGCAAATCCGATAAAATTTCTTATTTTTGCATGCAATTTCGTCCGCTTCATCAATCCAAACAAATGGTAAGCAAAAAAAGAATTCTCTTTATAGCCAACGAGATGTCGCCTTACCTTGAACTCACAGAGTTCTCGGAAATCGTAAATAAACTTGCGATTAAAGCCAATGATACTGGCTATGAAGTAAGGTGCATCATGCCTAGATTTGGAACGATCAATGAGAGAAGGCATCGTCTTCATGAGGTAGTCAGGCTTTCCGGTATCAATATTTCCATTGAAAACGATGATTATCCGCTTCAAATCAAGGTTGCTTCCCTGCCCAATGCCAGGTTACAGGTCTATTTTTTGGATAATGAGGACATGTTCAAGCGTAAATTTGTTTTCCAGGATGAAAATGAAAAATGGTATGACGATAATGGGATTCGTTCCATTTTCTTCTGCAAAGGAGCCCTTGAAACGGTAAAAAAATTCGGATGGCCTCCAGATATAATCCATTGCAGTGGCTGGATGACAGGCCTTGTGCCGCTTTTTTTGAAAACAGCCTATAAAAAAGAACCAGTATTCAGCAACAGCAAGGTATTGTTCACCATTGGTCAGAATACTTTCGCAGAAAAACTGGGTGATGATTTCCTCAAATTAAGCATGATCAACGTAGGAATCAAAGAGAAAGATCTTGAGCCTTACAAAAACATAGACAATACAGCTGTTTTCAATGGTGCTGCCACCTATGCTGACGCCATTTCATTTGGTGATGGTGAAGTTGAAAAAGCTTTAATAGACCAGTTTTCCAAAGTCAAAGGGAAAAAGGTCATTGCTTACAACCAAGACTCTGATTTAACAGAGTATTTACAATTGTATGGCGACCTTGCAAACAAGTAATTAATCAGTCAGGAAACGTTAAATTTTATTAAGTGAGATATCGAAGTTTGTTGAAAGTCCTGGTTTTTGTTTTTTCAATCGCTTTTTTTTCAAATTGTACCAAGATCAAGGGTACAGATATTGGTGCAGGACTTCTCCCAGCCATTGACAATGTCATTACATTCGATACCACTTTTGAGGTTGTTGCCTCTGCGTACACTACACCAGATTCTCTTGTTCCTCGTTTGGGCAGGGATGTAAATGGCAATGCAGGTCAATTTATCTTGGGGCATATTTCTAACGATCCCCAGTTTGGCAAGACCACTGCTTCCATTTTTATGGAGTTAAAACCTTCCAATTATCCCTTTTACTTTGAAAATGTCGCAGACAGCCTTTATCTTGATTCAGCAGTACTGTGCCTCAGGTGGACCAATACTTTTGGAGATACCAATGCACTCCAAACCATCAATGTTCACCGCATTTCAGAAAAATTGAAATCAGATTCAGCTTATCTCACCAATAAGTCGGTTCAGTATGGTGAATTGATTGGGTCAAAAACATTTGCACCCTCTGTATTGAATGATTCTCTGTTTCTTTTCCGTCAAAGCCTCAACAATCAATTGCGCATAAAGCTCAATAATTCCTTTGCAAGGGCTCTTCTTTCTTTTGACACAACTGGAGTTAGTCCTTACAAATCTGACTCTCTTTACCGTGAATTCCTCAAAGGGTTTGCACTGGTTCCACAAACAAGCGGCAGCAATGCCAATGCCCTCATGAGTTTTGCCATGAGTGATACAGCTACACAACTCCGTATTTATTACCGTTACACGAAAGCTGGAAAAGCAGACACTACATTCAAAAACTTAGTTTTTGACAATGGCATTCCTGGCGCTTCTGCCAATCAAATTGTCAGGAACTATTCGGGAAGTGAATCGACAGTCCATTTTGGTACAAAGCCCAGAGGGGATAGTCTCGTTTATCTTCAAGCTGCTCCAGGTACCTATGCTATGCTCAAAATTCCTGGTTTGGATGAATTCAAACAGAAAAAGGGAAATGTAATGGTTCACCTTGCTGAGCTTTCCATGCAAGAGGTTTCCACGCCAGGCAGACGCCCCAGTATCTTTCAAACACCAGAGTTCCTATATGCTGAAATGTTGGATTCTGCCAATAAAAAATACTATCCTTTTCTGTCTGATGGATTTGTCAATGGTAAATTTGAATCAGTTCTGTTTGGCGGACAACGAAAATACATTTCTGATAACTCCGGACAGTATTTGTCTGCATACAAAATGAACCTTACCCGGTACTTACAGGGTATCATCACCAAAAATAACCCCAATTTTCAATTGAGGTTAACTGCCCCTTACAGTCTCCGTTATGAGGATCTTTACATAACCTTTGCACTCAATAACCTCTGCAGGGGGAATGTAGTGCTCGGTGGCGGAACCCATTCCTCAAAAAAGATGAAATTCAGGGTCGTTTATTCTAAACTTTGATTTTCACGTTATATTTGCATAAATCAAACTAACATCATGCCATACCTGTTTACATCAGAGAGCGTTTCCGAAGGACATCCTGACAAAGTAGCAGATCAGATTTCTGACGCCCTGATCGATAATTTTCTTGCTTTTGATCCTATGGCCAAAGTTGCCTGTGAAACATTGGTTACAACAGGCCAAGTGGTTCTTGCTGGAGAAGTCAAGGCCAATTGTACACTTGATGTACAAAAAATTGCGCGAGACGTCATCGCCGAAATTGGGTATACAAAGAGTGAATACATGTTCGAGGCCAATTCCTGCGGTATACTCTCTGCCATTCATGAACAATCTGCAGACATCAATAGGGGTGTAGAACGTAAAAAGAAAGAGGATCAGGGAGCTGGGGACCAGGGTATGATGTTTGGTTACGCAACCAACGAAACAGAGAACCTCATGCCTTTGGCTTTGGATCTTGCCCACAAAATTCTCATTGAGTTGGCGGATATCAGGAGAGAAAAAAAGAGCAAAATGCCTTATTTGCGCCCAGATGCAAAAAGCCAGGTTACCATTGAGTATGATGACAATGACAAGCCGCTCAGGATAGATGCCATTGTTGTATCCACCCAACACGATGACTTTTCAAAAAGCGATAAAAAAATGTTGGATACCATCAAACATGATATCATCAACATCGTTATTCCTCGCGTGAAGGCAAAGTGCAAAAAAGACGTTCAGAAACTTTTCAATAACATCACTTACCATATCAATCCTACTGGAAAATTTGTAATTGGTGGACCCCATGGTGATACTGGCCTGACAGGTAGAAAGATCATCGTAGATACCTATGGAGGCAAAGGTGCTCATGGCGGTGGTGCTTTCAGTGGAAAAGATCCTTCCAAAGTAGACAGAAGTGCCGCTTATGCAGCTCGCCATATCGCCAAGAACATGGTTGCTGCTGGTGTTGCTGATGAAATGCTCGTTCAGGTTTCTTATGCAATCGGTGTTGCAAAACCAATGGGAATTTTTGTAGATACCTATGGGACTTCAAAAGTAAATTTGACTGATGGTCAGATTGCCAAGAAAGTTGAAGCTTTGTTTGATATGCGTCCTTATGCCATTGAAACAAGGTTGAAACTGAGAAATCCTATTTACCAGGAAACAGCTGCCTATGGACACATGGGAAGAAAAAATGAGTTTGTAAAGAAAACATTTGCGCATCCCGGTGGTGGAACAAAAACCATGGAGGTTGAACTCTTTACTTGGGAAAAACTTGATTTTGTTGCCAAAGTAAAGTCAGCATTTAAAATCAAATAATTGACATTATTTTTCATATTGTAAACCCTCCTTCATGGAGGGTTTATTCATTAACAGCAGCTATGGAAAACAACTGGATTAAGCTCGGAACAATTCATCAATATGATAATCCATGGATTTCTGTTACAGAGGACCAGGTAATCAATCCTGCCGGTAATAAAGGTATTTACGGTATTGTGCATTTCAAGAACCTAGCCATAGGTGTTATTCCCATGGATCACGAAGGTAACCTTTACATGGTCGGTCAATACAGGTATGTTACAGGAACATACAGTCTTGAAATTCCTGAAGGTGGTGGTCCTCTTGGTATAGATCCATTGGATTCTGCCAAACGTGAATTAAAAGAAGAAACTGGCCTTCAGGCAAAAAACTGGGAAAAATTGTTTGAAATGGATCTTTCCAACTCAGTAACTGATGAGAGGGCAATTGTTTATCTTGCAACTGACTTGCAGCAAGGAGAGCCCGACCCTGAGGAAACAGAGGAACTGGCTGTTTCAAAAATTCACTTTACCGAAGTGTATCAGATGATACTTGATGGTAAAATCACAGATGCAATAACCGTTGCTGCCATTTTTAAAATGAAGATCAAATTGTTGGAAAATGAGAAATGAAATAAATAAATCCTCCTCCAATATCATAGGCCGACAGCCAGTGTTGGAAGCCTTAAGAGAAGGCGCTCAGCTGGAAAGGATTTTCTTGCAAAAAAATATAGGTGGAGAAGGAATTGAGGAAATCAAGCAATTGGCCCAAAAACTTCAGATTCCCATCAATGCAGTGCCGATAGAAAAATTGCATTCCATGACCAGGGCCAATCACCAGGGTGTGATTGGTGTGAACAGCATCATAGCATTTCATGATTTGCAAGAATCCATAGACAATGTGCTGCAAAGGGGAGAAGTGCCGCTGTTTGTTATGCTCGATGGCATCACGGATGTGCGCAACATTGGCGCCATCGCAAGAACTGCACTTTGCTGTGGTGCACAAATCATGATCATTCCAGACAAAGGAATAGGTGCCATCAATGAAGAGGCCATGAAATCATCCGCCGGTGCGCTTCAACGCATGCTGGTATGCCGAGTTAACAGTTTGCTCAAGGCCATTGATACCTTGCATTTGAATGATATCAAGGTTTTTACTGCTGAAATGAAATCAGATCTAAAGGTTTTCAATGCTGATTTCAAACAGCCAGCTTGTATCGTAATGGGGAGTGAAGACAAAGGCATCCAGCCATTCATCACAAAAGCGGCCGACTTTAAGTTTACCATTCCCATGCAAGGCAATTTTGATTCTTTCAATGTTGGTATCGCTACAGGTATTATTTTATTTGAAGCCAGCAAACAGCGCATGGGTTTCTCATCCTAAACATACTAAAAATGGATTTTAGACTGGAATTTGATCCACCTTCATTGAGCCAGAAAATCGACCTGGACGATAAAATCATGCTGGTTGGTTCATGTTTTACTGATCATGTCTTTAATTATCTTACCGCTTCAAAATTCAGCGCCTTTCAAAATCCAAATGGTGTTCTTTTCAACCCTATCAGTATTGCCAATGCACTGAACCGCTATGTTGAAAATAAACATATTCTACCCAGCGAATTGTTTGAGAGGAATGGAATCTGGAACCATTGGGACTTTCACTCCAACCTCAGTTGCACCAGCCCGGAAGAAAGCCTTTTGCGCATGAATGAAACAATCAGCATGGCACATGGTTATTTAAAGAATGCTAAATGGTTGATCATTACCCTTGGATCAGCTTTTGTCTATGAATTGGCAGGTGCTCAGATTGTTGCCAATTGCCATAAAATGCCTGCTTCCCAGTTCACAAAAAGAATGCTGAATCCTCAAGAGATCATTTCAGCATATGAATCAGTTATTGCCCAGTTGAAACAGTTTAACAATCAACTCAATATCATTTTTACCATCAGCCCAGTCCGGCACCTAAGGGATGGTTTTGTTGAAAACAACCGAAGCAAATCAGTTCTTATTCATGCAGTGGATAAATTAACCCTTAACCAGGAGCAACTGCATTATTTTCCCTCATATGAGCTGGTGGTGGATGATCTCAGGGATTATCGGTTTTATGCTGAGGACATGGTTCATCCCAATTACCTGGCTACCCGATATGTTTGGGAAAAATTCACTACCGCAGCCATCAATGGAAGATCAAGAGAGGTGATGAAAGAATTAGAGCAGCTGAACATGGCCTTTCATCACAAACCACTTCATCCTGACTCCACTGAACACAGCAAGTTCAGGAACAAGTACAAAGAAATTGCCCAATCTCTAGCTGCAAGGTTTCCATCCATGGACCTGAGCAAGGAAATCAACTATTTCAGTTGAATTATTGTAACTAACTTTAAGTCAGATTTACCGCCATGAAATATTTTATCTTTCTTTTTTCCCTTTTGCTCAATATCGCATTTGTTTATGTGCTTGGCACAAGATCAGTGCTTCCATTGCCCTTAGGAAGTTTTTTGAGTGTTCAGGAAGGTGTTTGGCAAAATGCAGAGCCTGTTGATGAGGATTTTAGCACTTCACTGAAATTTGATCAACTCCAAGGCAAGGTTGATGTATATCTGGATGATCGACTCGTGCCGCATGTTTTTGCAGAACAAGAAAACGATGCCTATTTTGTCCAGGGTTATTTGCATGCAAAATTCAGGCTTTGGCAAATGGAATTCCAGACCCATGCTGCTGCTGGAAGAATCAGTGAAATCGTTGGGGAAAAAGCCATCAATTTTGATCGGAACCAGCGAAGGATGGGGATGGTTTTTGCAGCCGAAAATGCATTGGCTGCCATGCAAAAAGATGAACAAACCATATCAGCCATTGATGCCTATACTGGTGGAGTCAATGCTTACATTAGTTCACTAAAAGCAAGTGAGTTGCCCATTGAATACAAACTGCTTGGATACCAACCTGAAAAATGGACAAACCTGAAATCAGCACTTTTTACCAAGCAAATGACCCAAACCCTTGCCGGCTATGACAGGGATTTTGAATTCACCAATGCGTTAAAATTACTAGGTGAGGAGAACTTCAGGATGCTCTATCCAAGTATTCCAGACTCACTCTACCCAGTCATCGCAAAGGGTACAATGTACAACAAGCCTCTTGCAACACTCAATCCTCCTGCCTCTGCAGACTCTCTTTACTTTAAAAGAAAAGATACCATTCAGTTTGTGGAAGACTTCAAACCCAATCCATCCAATGGCAGCAACAGTTGGGCTGTGTCGGGAAGCAAGACCCAAAGTGGTAAACCCATTCTTAGCAATGATCCACACCTAGGGCTTACCCTGCCCTCAATATGGTTTGAAATCCAGTTAAAAACCCCTGCATTCAATGCCTATGGCGTTTCGTTTCCTGGTCTTCCAGGTGTTGTCATCGGTTTCAATGATAGCATTTCTTTTGGTTTTACCAATGCTGGCCGTGATGTGAAAGACTATTATGAAATTCAATTTCGTGATGCCGATAAGCAACAGTATTGGTTTGACAGTTCCTGGAAACAAACAACCCGTAGAATAGAGCAGATCCGCATCAAAAATGCAACAACAGTGGAAGACACGGTTGCCTATACAATATTTGGACCGGTTATCTACGATAAAAGTTTTAAAACAGACCTTACTGCTGAAAAAGCATATGCCCTAAAATGGGTTGCCCATGATACATCCAATATTCTCAAAATGTGGCTGTTGCTCAATCGTGCATCCAATTATACAGATTATTTGGAAGCCATTGGTCATTTCAATGTACCAGGTCAGAACATGATTTTTGCCTCCAAATCGGGAGACATTGCCCTTTGGCAACAAGGCAGTTTTCCATTGCGCTGGAATGACCAAGGCCTTTTTGTGATGCCAGGAACCGATAGCAGCTACATGTGGAAGGGATATATCCCCCATGAAGAAAATCCTCATGCTGTCAACCCTGCTGAAGGTTATTTGAGCAGTGCCAACCAAAGAGCTGCAGATTCCAGTTATCCGTATTTTATGCCCGGTAGCTATGAAGTTTACCGTCCTATAACCATCAATAGGAAGCTGGCTTCTATGAACAACATCACAGCACAGGACATGCAATCCCTTCAAAACAATAACTATAATGTTTTTGCCGAAGATGCCCGTCCGATTCTACTCAAATATACCCTTCAAGAACAACTGAATGCTGATGAAAAGAAATACCTATCATTGGTCGCATCTTGGAACCTGATGAATGATGTTGCTGAAAAAGGTCCGACATGTTTTACTGCATGGTGGGATTCTTTGTATGCGGAAGTTTTCAATGATGACCTGGTTCAGTCAAACATGCCTCTTGCCAAACCAGAAAAATTTGTTTTGCTTGAAGCCCTTGAACGGGATAGCAGTTTCAAATTCATTGACAACATCAATACTCCAAACAAAGAAGACCTTTATCAAATGGTCACTGCATCACTTAAAAAAGCAGCTAAAAAGCTTGCATCATTAGAAAATGAAGACAAACTTGAATGGGCCAAATACAAAAACACCACTGTTTATCATTTGCTAAAGACCAATGCGATGGCTTTTGCAAGAGAAGGCCTGATGAATGGCGGTGGCAATGGCATCATCAATGCCTCGCAACATGACCATGGCCCCAGTTGGCGCATGGTGGTGGAAATGACAACTCCAACAAATGCCTATGGCGTCTATCCCGGAGGGCAAAGTGGTAATCCTGGAAGTAAGTTCTATGATAATTTTATTTCACAATGGACAAAAGGGGCTTACTACAAACTTTGGTTCATGGAGTCTACAGCCATTGATGGGCCAAAATGCAAATGGAAAATGAGTTTCGCTTCTAAATAATCAAAACAAGACCATGAAATTTATCGTATCTGCTATCATTACTGCAGCATTGGCTTTCGGACTTGGTTTATATTTTCCCTGGTGGACCATTGTTTTGGCTGGCATGCTCACAGGCTTTCTCATACCTCAACATTGGGGCTTGTCATTTTTATCTGCCTTTACAGGTGTTTTCATGTTATGGGGATTGATGGCCCTTTTTATGAGTATTTCAAATGATCATATCCTCGCAAAACGAATTTCCATGTTGGTGATCAAGAATGATTCACCCTATTTGATCATCTTGCTTACTGCGTTGATTGGTGGATTGACAGCTGGTTTGTCTGCCAGTACTGCACGCTCTTTGCTCAATCTTATCAAGAAATAGAACCAGTTAAGTATATCCTGAATGAGGAAGAGCAAATGTTTTGTGGTATTGATATCATTGTTGTTTTTTTGCACGAATAGTTTTGCCACAAAAATCAATGGGCTGATTCTAGATCAATCCAATAATCCTTTGGGATTTTGTTCAATTACTGTAAAAGAAACCAAGAAAACAGTTTTGTCCAACGATCAAGGTATGTTCTTCCTGGACCTTCCAAAGGGCAACTATCATTTTGTGGTCCAGCATGTTGGCTATGAAACCAAAGTCATTGACACTTTGGTTAATGGCAATGAAATGCAATTGACTTTCACAATGAAAAACACAACCCTTACCCTTGCTGAGGTAAAGGTTAGACCAGGAGGGGAGGATCCTGCCTATGAAATCATCCGCAATGCGATCAAGCAACGTAAATTCTACCAGACAGAGGTTGGCGCATATACCTGCGAAGCGTATTTGAAAGGTCTGATAAGAACAGTCAATTTTCCAGATCATTTTATGGGTCAACCTGTTGATTTTGAAGATGGGGACAGTTCAAAAAATAAAATCATATTCCTCTCAGAATCCATTTCTGACATTGCTTTCAGGCAACCCGATGATTTGAGGGTAGTGGTCAAGTCAACGAGGGTGAGTGGTCAAACTAATGGACTGGGATTGGCCAATCCAATCTTGATTTCCTTTTATGACAACATCGTTTCTCTGCCCAAGACATTCAACCCCAGGGGGTTTGTTTCTCCTATTGCAGAAGGTGCCTTTGCTTACTATCGGTATAAATATTTAGGTGTTTTTTTTGAAAATGGATACCAGGTTAACAAGATTCAGGTCATCCCGAAACGAAAATGGGAACCCCTTTTTACCGGTTACATCCAGATTGTTGAAAACACCTGGAACATACACTCTGTGAATCTTTCAATTGATAAGGAATCTCAGTTGGAGTTTGCAGACAGGATTCGCATTGAGCAACAGTACAATCCCATCAATCGAAATACCTGGATGGTCGCTACCCAAACCATTTTTCCTG
>JACCDK011341671.1_pt1 | contig 63600 bp, 62 predicted proteins | sample 7445871 | NCBI WGS metagenome assembly JACCDK01 (sample SAMN15323436, study PRJNA562643) | freshwater metagenome | isolation source: river surface water | place: USA:Blue River Watershed | collected 2017-08-15 | reverse complement strand
TTTGACTATTTTCACGAAAGTTGGTTTTAGCACGAACAATCTTAACGTTATTCAGGTTTCAAAGGTTACAAATATCGAATATTTATTCAAATAAAATAAATAAATTGACGTTTTTCTAGCGCTTAAAACTCCAAGGTTCATGATTTATTTTCGCAATTGCTTTCTTTTTTTATGTTTACTTAGTACGGTCTCCTTGCATGCGCAGGTCCAAACCATCGTTTTAGATTGGACCGGAACAGAGCGCGTTCAAATAGGTGAAGAAGGCTATGATGTCCAAACAGTTAAGGGCTTTGGTCTCGATAATGGTCAGCCATTTTATGCCATTCAACAAAAGCAAGGCTCGATCCATCAAGAAGTTGAAATTTTAAATACGGTGTACGAAAAAATACCTAAAGCGCAGCAGCTGATATACGAGCGCTTGGGCTTGGCTTTTTCGGATAAGGCTCAGATAGAGGCTAAAATTGTTTCGGAGGGCGGTCAGCCCTTATTCTCTTGTTATATTTTGCCAATGCGCACTGCCAATGGTTCTTTAGAACGCCTAGTGCAACTAGACTACCGTTTCAAAGCAAAGCCTCATTTTCAGACCAAAGATTATGTCAGTTCTTCTATATTGGGCAGCACCACAGGTAAATGGTATCGCATAGCGGTCAATAAGGATGGAATTTATAAAATTGATAAAGCCTTCTTAGAAGCATGCGGATTCAACACTACTAATTTGAATCCAGCACACATTCATATTTACGGAAACGGTGAAGGTGTGATTGCCGAAGCCAACTCAAGTCCAATTACTGATGATTTAGCTCAAAACGCAATTGTGGTGAGCGGGGAGGCAGATGGTGTTTTTGATGGCAATGATTATGTGCTTTTTTATGGTTGGGGTGCACACCGTTGGGAGCTCGCTGCCGGCAGTCAGTACAATCAAGTAAGGCATCCTTATTCAGATCAGTCATACTATTATATATATGTAGGGTCAGATGTTGCGCCATTGCGCATTACTGAGGCTCCTGTTATCGATGCGCCTGCCGATACACTTATTAGTGCGTATGACTACCGTGACGTCTATGAAAATGACCTGGAAAATTTAGTCAAGGGCGGACAGCGCTGGTACGGTGAAGAATTCGATGTCAATCTCAGTCAGAATTTCAATTTTACCATAGGAAACGTGACCTCAGAACCTATTCGTTTTCAGGTGTCTTACGCCTCCAATTCGAGAACGCCTGGAAATCAAATTACACTCAAAAACGGATCGGAATTAATTGGACAAATGGTCATGCCCCACTCAGCAAATTATTTTCAACGCGGCACCATACTTTGTGTCGATTCTACGCCAACTTCGGCCATTAACCTGACACTTACGGTCAATCGATTGAATCCGAGTGTCGTGACTTATTTGGACCGCATCTTGATCAATGCCCAGCGCAATTTGATACTTGCAGGTTCTCAGTTGAATTTCCGCGTTTCGAATTGGAGTGCAGCGGCTACAACTGCAAGTTATCAGATCGGCAGCGTCAATGCGAGTACTTTTGTTTGGGATGTCAGTAACCGACATGTGCCGGTGCGCCTGGCGCTAACAATTCAGGGCAATCAAGGCACTTTCAAAACTGAAGCTGCTTATAAGGAAATGGTCGTAGCGAGTGGGGTGTCATTTTTCACGCCAGAAAAAGTAGGTGGGGTATCGTATCAAAACCTGCATCAGCTTCCGTTGGCGGATTATTTAATGGTTTCGCATCCAGATTTTTTATCAGAAGCCAATCGCTTAGCTGAATTGCACCGCGAAAATGGGCTCACCGTACATGTTGTGCAACCGCAAGCCATTTATAATGAGTTTAGTTCGGGCATGCAAGATCCTGGGGCTATTCGCCGCTTTGTCAAGATGTTCTATGACCGCGCTTTGCTCAATGACCCTAGTGCTAAACCAAAGTATCTGTTGCTTTTTGGAGACGGTACTTACGATCCAAAAAACAGAGAACCAAATAACAATAATTACATCGTGACCTATCAGATGCTCAGTAGCGAAAATGCAACAGATGCTATGGTGGTGGATGACTTTTTTGGTATATTAGATGATGCCGAGGGCATGAGCGCCGCAGACATGATGGATGTTGGTGTAGGGCGTATTATTGCAAGTAGTAGTTTGCAGGCCAAACAAATGGTAGATAAAATAGAGCATTACATGAAAAATGGCTCAAATTTTTATCCTGTCACGAGTTCTTGTTGTATGGGTACTCAAACAGATAAAACTTTTGGCGATTGGCGCAATCAATATTTGATCATGACCGACAACCGCGAGCAAGGTTATTTCATCAATATAGATGCGGAGCCGCAATACACCATTTCTAAATTATTGAATCCAGAAATCAATTATAACAAGCTTTATATGGACGCTTTTCCTAAGGTGATCACCGCGGGTGGAGAGCGTTTTCCGGCAATGACCAATTCCATAGATGCCAATATCCAACGCGGTGTGCTCGTCGCAAACTATATTGGGCATGGGGGAGAGGTTGGTTTGGCTGAAGAACGCGTCGTTGGGATCGATCAGGTGAATAGTTGGAGCAATATTCATGCTTTACATCTCTTTGTTTCTGCAACTTGCGAGTTCACGCGTTTCGATGACCCCGAGCGCGTATCTGCAGGAGAGTGGGTCTATCTCAATCCGGCAGGTGGTGCTATTGCCATGCTCACTACTACACGCTCAGTTTATTTTGGCGTGAATAGCAATATCGGTATCAAATTGATTGAGCGTGTGTTTAACCGCTACCCGAACGGCGAGGCGTATGAGTTTGGCGAACTAGCCAGAAGAACCAAAAATGCTGCATCCGTGAGCTCTTCCAATAAGCGTAGCTTCACCCTCATTGGAGATCCTGCTTTGCGTTTGGCCTTGCCCCGTTACCGCATTGTTACAGACAGTATCAATGGTTTCGATCCGCAGCTGCAACTCGATACACTGCGCGCCCTGAGCAAAGTGAAGGTCAAGGGCCATATTGAAGACTACAGTGGCGCAGTGCTTACAAATTGGAATGGCGTACTGACGCCAACTGTATTTGATAAGCGCAAAGTTCAAAATACACTTGGTCAGGATGAGGAGTCACCGGTTATTTCTTACGAACAGCAAACCAATCGCATTTACCGCGGTCAGAGCAGTATTACAAATGGTTACTTTGAGTTTGAATTTGTAGTGCCCAAAGACATTGCACTGCAAATCGATTTTGGAAAAATTTCTTATTATGGCCATAACGGTCAGGCAGATGCACAAGGATTTGATACCTTGTTTTATGTGGGTGGTATTGATCCGAATGGCGTTTCAGACGATCAAGGCCCAACAGTACAACTTTACATGAATCAAGAAGGTTTTGTGAATGGCTCAGTCACTGACGAAAACCCTGTGCTCTTAGCCAAAGTCACCGATGAAAATGGCATCAATACAGTTGGTAATGGCATTGGTCACGATATCGTTGCTGTGCTCGATGGGCAAAGTGCTCAGCCAATTGTGCTCAATGATTTTTATGCGGCCAATCTAGATGCTTACCAGTCTGGGGAGGTGCGTTATCAGTTTCAGAATTTGAGCCCTGGCTCGCACACTTTGTCCTTTAAAGTTTGGGATGTCAACAATAATTCATCCACTTCGCAGATCGACTTTGTGGTGCAGGCCAAAGAAGCGCCTGTGTTGCAGCACGTGCTCAACTACCCTAATCCATTTACTACACGTACAGAATTCATGTTTGAACACAATCAATCATGTTCCTCTTTGGATGTACAAATTCAAATCTTCACTGTATCTGGTCGCTTGGTCAAGACCATTGCACAAGAGGTGCCGACAAGTGGCTTTAGAATTGCCGGTTTGTATTGGGACGGCCGCGATGATTTTGGCGATGAACTTGCAAGAGGTACTTACCTATATCGCTTAAGGGTGCAGACGCCAGATGGCGCTTATGCAGAGCAAACCGAAAAACTTGTGATCTTAAAATAAAAATTCCTCAAATTCCCTATCTTTACCCTCTCTATGAAAAGTTCCGGATTTTACACATTAGTACTCAGTATTTGTTTGGTATTCGTTTCTCAAAACGCTTTTGCTCAGCCAACAGGCGGTTCTGGCGTTACCGACAACGACCTACAACTCAATACCATTACGACTTCATTGCCGTTCATGGCCATAACCCCAGACTCACGCGCAGGCGGAATGGGCGACGCCGGAACAGCCTTGAGTGCCAACTCCACATCTGTCTATTGGAATACTTCTCTATTGAGTTTTGCCAAGCAAAAATCGGAGGTAAGTTTGTCTTACACACCATGGTTGCGTCAACTCACCAACGACATCCATTTGTCTTATTTAGCAGGATACAAGCAACTCAATAAAGTCCATTCAATTGGTGGTGCGCTGCGTTATTTTAGCCTCGGAGAAATCACTTTTACCGATATCAACGGCGACGTCCTCCGCGACGACAAACCAAGCGAGTTTGAACTTGTCGGAGCTTATGCGTTCAAATTAGCTGATCGATTCAGTATCGGTATCAACGGTAAGTTTGCCTACTCTAACCTAACAGGCGGCTTAACTGTTGCGGGCGTCAATACCAAGCCAGGCGTAGTAGGGGCCGCAGATTTGTCTTTTAGTTATTTCAATGACGACGCGCACATCGGTAGCACAGACGGTACCTATACCTTCGGCATGACCATCAATAACATCGGTAACAAAGTTTCTTACTCTGAGTTGTCTCGCCGCGATTTCATCCCGATGAACCTCAAAATTGGCAATAGCTTTTTAGCCGAGTTCGACGAATACAACAAAGTTACTTTTTCGGTAGACCTTCAAAGGTTATTGGTCCCAACGCCAGCTATTTACAAACTAATCGATGGCGATTACGTGATGTTAGCAGGAATGGACGGCGATGTCGGTATCATTACCTCCATGCTGCAATCTTTCTACGACGCACCGGGAGTTTTAGCCGAAGACGAAAATGGCGACTACATCCAAAACACAGCAGGTGCTTACGAAATTGTCAAAGGCACCCGCCTCAAGGAAGAATTAGCAGAAATCAATATTGCTGCCGGTGCAGAGTGGTGGTACAGCGATGTATTGGCTTTGCGCGGTGGTGTTTTTTACGAAAACAAAAACAAAGGAAATCGCCAGTTCTTGAATTTAGGTGCTTCTCTTAAGTACAACATGTTTGCCATTGACTTCTCATATTTGGCCTCTCTCAACGGTCGCCAGAGCCCATTGGCCAACACCCTGCGCTTCACCTTGCGTCTCAATCTCGGCGGCAACTAAATGCAAGCTAAACCTAAATTACGCATAGGCTACGGCGTAGATGTCCATCAGCTCGCAGCGGGATATCCGCTCTGGATAGGCGGCATCCAACTTCCTTCTCCACTTGGTGCAGTTGGTCATTCAGATGCTGATGTGCTCATACATGCCATTTGCGATGCTTTACTTGGTGCTTTAGCCCTCAGAGACATCGGTTTTCACTTCTCCGATACAGATCCAAAATACAAAGGCATCGACTCCAAAATTCTACTCAAAGAAGTGTTTCGCTTGGTAAGTGAAAAAGGCTATGGTATTGTCAATATCGATGCAACCGTTATTCTAGAAACACCGAAGGTGAATCCGCATATCGAACAAATGCAGGTCGTTTTGGCGGGTATTTTGAACTTAGCTACCGACGAAATCAGTATCAAAGCCACCACCCATGAAAAGGTAGATTCTTTTGGAGAAAAGCGCGCCATTAAAGCGTATGCTTCGGCTTTGCTTTATGAATTGTAGAGATCAGGGAACTAATTGTACGTATACAACCTTTTTAGTTTCAAAGAAAGCTTCTTGGTAAAAATCGGAAATTGCAAATTCTTTATAAGGATATTTTAGGCCGGCGAGTTCTTCGCTGAGGTCTCCACCCTTGAGGTAGAAAATCCCATTTTTGAATGTGTGTAGGTTCTTTTTAGCGCTTTTGCCTTTTACCCAAGTGATGAAAATCGGCATTTGGGTTACTGCTCTGCTGACAATAAAATCATAGCGTTCCTTGATGCTTTCTGCTCTGGCGTGACTGGCTCTTACATTTTGCAATCCAAGGCTTGCGGCTACTTCTTGTACCACTTTAATCTTCTTCCCAATGGAATCCACCAAATGAAATTGCACCTCAGGAAAAAGGATGGCGAGGGGAATACCAGGAAAACCACCACCTGTGCCGATGTCTAAAACTTGTGCGCCTGGCAAGAATTGCGCAACCTTTGCTATGGCCAATGAGTGCAGGACGTGCCTTTCGTAAAAGTGCTCGGTGTCTTTTCTGGAGATGACATTGATTTGTGCATTCCATTCGTTGTAGAGTGCCTCTAAGTCAGCAAACTGCTTGCTTTGAGTTGTGCTTAAGTTAGGAAAGTAGTGCTGAAGAAGAGTCATTAGATGCTGTCTTTGGTCTGTTGCATCATGGCAGCTAAAAAGTCTCTGGCGCGGAATAATTGTGCTTTAACGGTGCCGAGTGGCAAGTTGAGTTCTTCGGCAATTTCTTCATAGCTTTTTTCTTCAAAGTAGCGCTTCTCAACGAGTTCGCGATATTTGGGTTTGAGCTTACTCACCAAAAGACGCATGTGTACCAAACGCTGCCCCTGAATAATGGTTTCTTCTGGATTTAGTGTTTGTGATTTGGCATCGATTTGCATGCGCTCGCCGTCGCTGGTCGTGATGCCTCTGTCAATAGATGTGACTTCGATGCGTTTTTTGCGGATAAAATCAATGCAGTTATTAGATGCAATTTTAAAGAGCCATGTACTGAAAGCAAAGCTTGGAGAGTATTGGTCTAGTCGGGCAAACGCTTTTCCGAAAGCTTCTATGGTGAGGTCGTCGGCGTCGTCGGCGTTTTTGACCATTTTGAGCATCATGAAGTAAATGGAGTCGCGATAGCGATCCAACAGATCTGCGTAGGCGGCTTGGCTTCCCGATCGGGCTGCAGCAACTAAGTGCAGGTCTTGTTTGGCTTTATCAGATAAATGCTCGTTTTCTACCATCGGTAATATTTTTGCCTTTCGGATATATAATAAACGATGGGCATCAAGATACTATAAAATAAATCCCAGGCCGGAAAAAACAACATGAGTTTCTTTTCGCCGAGCCGATTTAGGCAAGTACCCTGCAGCCACCATTTGATTGCAATAACGCCCATGAATATGCTTGCCCCGAAAGGCAAGTAATTTATATTCATGCACAAAACAACAAAAGAAATCCACATCAAAATCAGGCTGAGGGGATAGATTCCTAACAACACTTTCTTAATAAACGAATAGCGTGCAGAACTAATGTGGTATTTAGCCTTTTGTCGGAGCCAATCGGACCACGTAGCTGGTGCTGCAGAGCGCACAAAAGAACTGGGGTCTTCACAGATATTGACCTTGCTGAATCTGAGTGCGTCTTGGAGTAGGAGGTCGTCGTCTCCGGGGCTAATGGCATAATGAGACTTGAAGCCGTTTACTTTTTGAAACAATTCTTTTGAATAAGATAAATTGCGCCCGTTGGCCTTAAAGGCAGAGCCAGCAAGTGCGTAGCTGAAAGCACTGGCACCCATCCAGGCGTTGTCATAGCGGACTAGTTTATTGAAGAATCCTTTTGTTTTGGTAAATGGGCTGTAGCCAATCACTAGTTGTTGCTTCGTGTTGAGCTTGCTCATGACTTGTTTGAGCCATTGTGCACTTAGTGGCTGACAATCGGCATCGGTAAGCACAAAATGGTCGTAAGAAGCTGCTTTAATGCCCAATGTAATGGGTAGTTTTTTGCCGAGTTTGAGGTGCGGGCTGCGCGAGATTTCCACAACCTTTAATTGCTTGAATTGATGCGCAAAGGCCGTAAGAATCCAATTGCTGTCGTCGATACTTTGATTGTTGACCACAATGACTTCGTAGTTCGGATAATCTTGGCTTAAAATTGAAGGCAGGTGTTCGTAGAGGTTATCGGATTCGTTTCGAGCGGCAATAATCACAGAAACGGGTGGGTATTTGGGCTCTTCTAGCGTCTCTTTCTTGCGTTTGAAAGCAAAGCGTGTATAAAAATAAAAGACATAAAATAACTGGACAGCAGCGAAAAGAATGCCGCTGCATAGCAAATAAGCCCAATAGTCGTTTTGAATGCTTGGTAAGTAGGTCATCTCTGAGTACAAAGATGTTCAGGGAATTTAAATACCCGTATCTTTGCTTTAGGTATTTTTCAACATTGTTATGCACTTTGATCTTTTAAAGACAGATTCTCAATCAAAAGCACGCCTCGGAAGGTTGCACACCGCCCACGGAACCATTGAAACACCCATTTTTATGCCTGTTGGCACGGTTGGGTCTGTCAAAGGGGTGCATCAGCAAGAACTCCGCGACGACATCAGCGCGCAAATAATTTTGGGCAATACCTATCACTTATTTTTACGCCCAGGCACCGAAGTGCTGGAGGCGGCGGGTGGTTTGCATCAGTTTATGGGTTGGGAACGTCCGATTTTAACCGACAGCGGCGGCTATCAGGTTTATTCGCTATCAGGTTCCAGAAAAATACAAGAAGAAGGCGTCAAATTCCAGTCACATATTGACGGAAGTTATCACTTTTTTACGCCCGAAAGAGCCATCGAAATTCAGCGCTCAATTGGTGCAGACATCATTATGGCTTTTGATGAATGCACGCCATATCCCTGCGACTACGCCTATGCCAAGCGCTCTATGCACCTCACGCACCGTTGGTTGGGTCGTTGCTTTACCGCAATGGAGCAAACCGAACCTAAATATGGCTACGAGCAAGCTTTGTTTCCTATTGTTCAAGGCAGCACCTACAAAGACCTCCGAGAAGAATCTGCGCATGCAATTGCTTCTTTTGATGCCGTTGGGAACGCTATTGGAGGCTTGTCTGTGGGCGAGCCCGACGACGAACTCTACGAAATGACCGATTTGGTTTGCAATATTTTACCTCAAGATAAACCGCGCTATTTAATGGGGGTTGGAACACCCATCAACTTGCTAGAATCTATTGCACTTGGGGTAGATATGTTCGACTGCGTGATGCCCAGCAGAAACGCGCGTCATGGCCTATTGTATACTTGGGAAGGCACCATTAATATCAAAAATCAAAAATGGGCCAACGACTTTAGCCCGCTCGATCCCACGAGTGAAGTTTGGGTAGATCAAGTTTATACCAAAGCTTATTTGCGCCACCTCATCAAATCGGGTGAATACCTGGGCATTCAAATTGCCACTATTCATAACTTGGCATTTTACCTCGAACTCATGCGGGTGGCCAGAGAAAAAATAGCGAGTGGTGAATTTGTCGCTTGGAAAAATCAGGTGGTTCAAAAACTAGGACAGCGCTTGTAAACATGCTCAAACGCATCGATCGCTATATCATCAAAAAGTTCTTGAGCACGTTTTTTTTCATGCTCGGGCTCATCATGTTGTTTTCTGTTGTCTTTGACATCTCAGAAAAATTAAGCGAGTTCATCAGCAACAAAGCACCATTGCACGAGATTTTCTTTCGTTATTACGTCACGTTTATCTTGTATTACGGCAACACCTTCTCCTCGATGATCATTTTTTTATCGGTCATCTGGTTCACTGGCAAAATGGCGCAAGACACAGAAATCATTCCAATCTGGTTTTCGGGTCGGCCTGTTACCCGCTTTTTGCGTCCTTATTTCATTGGGGCTACTATCCTCACGGTCATGTCCTTGGTGCTTAATCACTTGATTATTCCCAGAACCAACAAAGTACGCTTGGCTTTTGAAGAACGCTATTACCGAGATGTTTTGACGGTCAATAACTACCAAGCCGAGTACCCAGGTAACGAACTGGTGTATTTTTCAAATTATGCCGCTGAAGAACAGCGCGTCAATGACCTCACCATTCAAAAATGGAGTAAAGACAACAAGCCTGTTTACTTTTTGCGGGCCCGCTTCGCCAAAAATAAGCCGGGCACGAGCGAGTGGGAGCTCACCGACTACTACGAAAAAAACTATACTTTCCCTAAGTCCAAACTCATTCATGGCCGCCACAAAGACACCACATTTGTCTACCGCATCGAAGAAATGGCACAACGGGAAAACGCCGCACAAGCCCTCACCTTTACTGAGCTTAAAAATGCCATCGAACGCGAAAAATTAAAAGGTTCTAAGCTCGTTCCAGACTTCGAAATAGAACTTCATCAGCGCACGGCGTTTCCTTTTGCGACGTATATTCTTACGCTCATTGGTGTGTCTGTTGCCTCTCAGAAAAGACGTGGTGGTATCGGCCTCAATATCGCTATTGGCTTGGCTTTTATTTTTGTCTATATTTTTGCCATGAAAATGCTAACCGTTGCGGCAGTTAAAGTTGGATTTCCGACACTTTGGTCGGTATGGCTGCCCAATTTACTTTTTGCATTTATTGCGCTTGTGTTTTATCAGCGCTCGCAAAAATAAATCCCCATTTCCCTAAATTTATTTGTAAACCGTCTTCTGCTGCACCTACATTTGGATGCAACATGCGCGCTTCAGTGAGGTGCTGCATTGCGTCGTCGTAGCGCGAAGAAAAATGCCCGAGCAAAAGGTATTTACAATTGGCGAGCACAGCTTGTTGGGCAGCTTGTTGGGCCGTAGAGTGAAAGGTGCTCTTGGCGCGCTCGAGGTGCTGTTGATTAAAAGTAGCCTCGTGGTAAAGTAAATCTACATCTTTGATGGCCTCTAAATAACTAGGGCTGGGTTTGGTATCGGAACAATATGCATAACTATAAACGGGCTGAGCTGGCAATGTATAATCTTTGTAATTGTACTTTTTGCCATTTCTTTCAATGGAAATACCAGACTTTAATTTAGGCAGGTCTTCTATTAATAAACCCGCTGCAGAAATTGCTTCTTTATCTAGGTTGAGTAATTTGGGTTTCTCATTGATGCGATATCCGAGTGTAGGTAAGCGGTGCTTGAGGGCAAATGCAAATATTTCGATTAGGCGGTCTTCATAAATCAGTTGTGCTGCTCCAGGTTGAATGGTGTGAAAAGTGAGGTCAAATTGCAGAGGGTGTCCGCCGGCAGCGAGCATGGCTCTAATGAGCGCCTCTAAACCTGGAGGCCCATAAATGCTTAGTTTTTTATTTCGGCCGAGTAAGTGCATCGTGGACAGTAGGCCAGGTAAACCAAAAAAGTGATCGCCGTGGAGGTGTGAAATCAGGATAAACTGAATTTTTTGGAGCTTGAGTCCGTATTTGCGCAGCTGCTGTTGTGTCCCTTCAGCGCAGTCTATCAGGATATGTCTTTCGTTGCAATTGACGTATTGTGCAGATGCTTGCCTTTTACTTGTAGGTAAGGCTGCACCAGAGCCGAGTATGTGTAGCTCAAAACTCACCTTGCAATTAAATCTAGGGCTGCGTCAGTGGAGTTTCCGATGGTGAGTACTTTGTCTAGTTGTGCAATTTCAATAAGTTTGAGCACATTGGGCTGCAAACCTGAAATGGCAAATTTTCCGTTGGTGTCTTTGCAAAGTCGGTTGGCAATGAGCACTGCGGATAAGCCTGAGGAGTCGCAGTATTTGGTTTTGCTCATGTCCAATACGATATAGTTGGTGCCAATTTTATTGAGCTGCAAAAAGTGTGCTTTGAGCTCAGGGGCATTACTGGCGTCGAGTTTCTCAACTTCGGTACTGACCACCACAATTTGGCCCTGAGGGTCCACGGAGAAATTCATAGCAAGGATTTGCTCAAAAATAACTAAATTATCTTTCGATTTTTGCGGCGAGTAAATAAATTACAGCCATTCGAACTGCTACGCCGTTTTCTACCTGATCTAAGATGATACTTTGAGGGCTGTCGGCAACATCGGAGGAGATTTCTACACCGCGGTTTATTGGCCCTGGGTGCATGATGACAATTTCTTTGGAAAGGCTGTCTAATAAAGCCTTGTCAAGGCCAAATAATTGCGTGTATTCGCGCAGCGATGGGAAGTATTTGATGTCTTGACGTTCGAGCTGAATGCGCAACATATTGGCGACGTCGCACCATTCGAGTGCTTCGCGGAGGTTGTGAGACACCTGGACACCGAGTTCTGAGATGTATTTGGGGATGAGTGTACTAGGGCCGCAAACCATGACCTCTGCACCGAGCTTTTGAAGGCAGTAGATATTGCTTAGGGCTACTCTTGAATGAAGGATATCGCCTACAATAACGACTTTTTTACCTTCGACGCTACCGAGTTTTTCTTGAATCGAAAAAGCATCGAGTAGTGCTTGGGTAGGGTGTTCGTGCGTGCCGTCTCCAGCATTGACTACACGGGCTTTGATTTTTTGAGATAAAAATTTGGCTGCTCCGGGATTTGGATGGCGCATCACAACCATATCTACTTTCATCGCTAAGATATTGTTGACGGTATCCACGAGCGTTTCGCCTTTTTTCACTGAAGAACCAGCCGCACTAAAGTTGACGACGTCTGCAGAGAGGCGTTTTTGTGCCAATTCAAAGGAGAGGCGCGTGCGGGTAGAGTTTTCAAAAAAGACATTAGCAATGGTGATGTCTCGGAGTGAAGGAACTTTCTTAATGGGGCGATTGATCACTTCTTTGAAACGAGCTGCAGTTTCGAGGATGAGTTCGATGTCTTGACGCGTGAGGTCTACAATACCGGTAAGGTGATCAACGCTGAGCTGCTTCATTGCCTTCTTTTGTGAATAATAATACTTGATCTTGACCTTCGATTTCATTCCATTCTACGGCTACGCGCTCCGAGGCGAGTGTGTCGACTGTTTTGCCGATGTAATCTGCCTGAATTGGTAAATCTCGGCTAAAGCGGCGGTCTATGAGGGCGAGGAGCTGCACTTGCGACGGGCGGCCAAATGTAAGCAGCGCATCTAGCCCTGCACGGATGGTGCGACCCGTAAACAATACGTCGTCAATAAGGATGACCCGCTTATTTTCTATAGAGAAATCGATGTTGGTAATGCTGGGAAGCAGGGGTGTTTCTCTGCGGCGGAAGTCGTCGCGGTGAAAGGTGATGTCTAAGTTGCCTGCTTGAATAGGATGAGCTAAAATGGCTTCGAGTTGGGCTTTGATGCGGGTGGTGACGTGGATGCCACGCGGTTGCAAGCCAATTAAAACGGAGTTCTCGAAGGTATCGTGGGTTTCAATGAGTTCATGGGAAAGGCGTTTGAGCGTCAGTTCGAGCTGGGTGGCATTGAGGATGACTTGCTTTTCCATTGATGCAAAGATACTTTAAAAAATCTTTTTTTGAGAAGGCAAATCAGATAATAAGAAAAAACTACCCGTAATCCAGAGCAAATCTAGTAGCTGCATTTGTTTTTCTAATTGCTCAATGGCGCTTGGTAAATCTTCAAATATGGTTTGCACGCCTAATTGTTGCCAATCGTCAATACTTTTCGATCTAAGATTACTGAATACACACGCGGCAACATGGGCCTGTTTTGGAAATAAGTCAAGAATTTCCTTTGCATCTTTATCTTTTGAGGCACCGTACAAAATGAAAAGTTGCCCAGCACATTGCTTTTCTATGAGTGGAAGGGTAGCGGCTATGCCCGCAGGATTGTGCGACACATCAAGTATGATTTTGGGCGCCTGCTGCCAAGTCTCTAAACGGCCAAAAATTCCGGTATTTCTGCTCAGGTTTTCTAGCGCTGCAAATAGCGTTTGAGGCAAAATATCAAAGCCTATTGCTTTTAGTGCCATTAACGCGGTCTTCAAATTAATTGCTTGATACCCACTAAGCGGAAGATTTTCTATAGGCTCGTTGTCATTTTCCGAAAAATAAATGGGGGCATTCAAAACAGCAGCACGCTGCTCAAAAATTGTTTGTGTGGCTTCGGATTTTTCACCAATGACAACTGGGGTTTGGTGTTTAATGATGCCTGCTTTTTCTGTGGCAATTGCTGCAAGTGTGTCACCTAAAAATTCTTGGTGATCGAGTGCAATTGTGGTGATGACACTTACCTTAGGATGTAAAACATTTGTGGCATCTAGCCTGCCTCCAAGACCTGTTTCTATAACGATATAGTCGCAATCCTGTTCTTGAAAGTAAGCCAAGGCCATTGCGAAGGTGAGTTCAAAAAAACTCGCATCAATTGTTGAGTTCAAGTTCTGAAAATGCTCGCAAAAATCAATGACATACTTTGGTGCGATGGGGCAACCATTGACTCGGATTCGCTCCGAAAAATCAAAAATATGTGGGGAGGTAAATAAACCAACTTTCAGTCCGGATTCTTGCAAGAGGCTTGCGCAATAGGCGGCAGTGCTGCCTTTTCCGTTTGTTCCTGCGATGTGAATAGCGGGTAATTTTTTCGGGTCAATTTGTAGGATGTCGAGCAATTCAAATACCCGTTCTAGACCTGGTTTGTAGGCCTCTGCCCCTACATTTTGATAGGAAGGAAAGCGCTCAAATAACCAATTAATACATATTTGATAAGCGCTTTTATGCATGAATTCAAAGCATTAAGAAAGTCAGTACGCCACCAAGGTAACCAGCAAGAGCCAGGAGTGAGAAACGCTTGAGGTACCAACCAAAACCGATGTTTTCCATGCCCATTGCTACCACACCAGCTGCAGAGCCAATGATCAGAATGGAGCCGCCTGTGCCTGCTGTGTAAGCAATAAAATGCCAGGCATCGGCGTCTAAGCCGTCCTTGAACATGCCAATGCTTGCCGCCACAAGCGGTACGTTGTCTATGATGGCAGAGGCCAAGCCTAAAAATGAAATGTATAGTTCTTTGGAGATACCAGAGGCTAAGACATTTTCACCGAGTTGTTCGATCATTCCTAAGCTCTCCATGCCAGCAACGGTCATCAGGATGCCCAAGAAAAAGAGAATGGAAGGCATTTCAATTTTACTGAGTGCTTTTAGGGTTGGGCCCACGTGTCCGCGTTGGTCTTGCTCGTTGATTGAGCTTAAATTCAGGTGGCGTTTGCTGGCGATTTCTCCGATGATTGCAAAAATTGCTAATGAAAACATCATCCCCATATAGGGTGGGAGGTGCGTGATGGTTTTGAAAATTGGAACGAAAATAATAAGCAAAAGCCCGCTGATGAGAATGAAAGCGGAGACTTTATTTTTTTTAATGCTTTTAGCTGGCGGCAGGTTCTGCTTGAAAATCTTGATTTTTTTGGCGATGAGCAATGGAATGAGTAAAGTAACAACGGCTGGTAAAAAGATGTGTTCCACTAATTTTAATGCACTCACTTTACCAGCAATCCAGAGCATGGTGGTGGTGACATCACCTATCGGAGACCAAGCGCCTCCTGCGTTGGCAGCAATGATAACGAAGCCCGCCAACCACATGCGCAGTTCTTTGTCAGGGACCATTTTGCGCAAAATGGAAATCAGTACAATTGTTGCGGTCAGGTTGTCGATGATGGCAGAAAGGATAAAAGCAAGAATAGAGACCACCAGCAGCAATTGGTATGCTGTTTTGACTTTGATGAGGGCTTGCACGCTTTTGAAACCATCGAAATAATCAATTATTTCAACAATGGCCATTGCCCCCATCAAGAAAATCAGGATTTCTGCAGTTTTGCCAAAATGATGCAGTAAGTTTTCGCTCAGCGCATGTATGTCTGCAGCATTCACAGCAATGAGTGCCCAAGAAAGGGTCATCATGAGTAAAGCCGGTATCAGCTTATCGATTCTGAGAAGATGTTCTAAACTGATCGCTGCGTAGCCGATGCAAAAAATGAGTACGAGCGAAAGTTCCATAATATTGATTTAAACGAGTTGTTTGAGTGCTATTTCGAAGGCTGTTTTGGCGATTCCTCTTGTGCTTGAATTGATTTGATGGGTATGTGCTAGTGCTTTGCGGATGGTTTCACTTGCATCTTCAAAAATCAGGGCGTCTTCTAAAGAATCGAGGTCTGAGCTCATGAGGTAAGCAAAAACACGTGCCATGCCGCAATTGGCAATAAAGTCGGGGATAAGGGCTAGTGAAGCATCTGCTTTTTCGGCAATTGGGCCAAAAAAGATTTCTTGGTCTGCAAATGGTACGTTGGCGCCTGAAGAGATGACCTCAACACCAGCGCTAAGCAATTGGTCCAATTGGTCTTCGGTGATCATGCGGCTACCGGCACATGGAATAAAAATATCTGCAGGTGTAGACCAAAATGTACTATTGACCTGTTCGTAACTCAACATGTCTGGCGCACTGAGTTCATTGCCATTTTTGTTGATGAAGAGTGCTTTAATTTGTTCAAAGGTAAAACCTTCGGTTTGGATGAGCCCACCAACGCGGTCAATGATACCGACAATTTTGGCGCCTTTTTGAGAAAGGTAATAAGCTGCTGCTGACCCGACATTGCCCCAACCTTGCACTAAAACACGTTTGCCAGCGAGTTGCCCGCCCCAAATGTTGTAATAGTGTTCGATAGATGCGGCCACGCCGTAGCCGGTAATCATGTCGGCCACGACATAATTATTGCTAAGTTCAGGGCTGTAAGTTTTGTCTTGCAAAACTTTGGCAACACCTCGTTGGAGTTGGCCAATGCGATTGATTTTTTGGTCGTCGTTGGGTTTGAAGTGGCCGTTGAATACGCCTTCTTGCGGATGCCAAACACCGCAGTCCTCGGTCATTGGGATCACTTCATGGATTTCGTCCACATTGAGGTCTCCGCCTGTTCCGTAATAAGTTTTGAGTAGGGGAGAAACCGCTGCGAACCAACGCTTGAGTACATCCTTTTTGCGCGGATCTTTGGGGTCAAAGTTAATGCCTGATTTGGCACCCCCAATGGCTGGGCCGGCTACTGTAAATTTGACTTCCATGGTTTTGGCCAAGGATTCAACTTCTCGCTTATCTAGGCCAACACGCATTCTTGTACCTCCACCGGCTGCGCCACCTCTCAAAGAGTTGATCACTACCCAGCCTTCGGCTTCTGTCAATGCATCTTTCCATTCAAAAACGATTTCAGGTCTTTTATTTTCAAATTTAGAGAGGAGGTCTTTCATGTGGAATTGTTGATGTGTTAGCGTTGCAAAAATACCATTTTTGCGCGGTTCGGACTCATTTATTTAGCGAAGAAGGCCTTGGTAGTCATGCAAGACACCTGTGCGCAAGGCTTCTTGAGCTCCGGTAACTGCTTGGAGGGTTGTGGTTTCGTTTCTGAGATAACGCGCGCCCAAAAATGCAAAAATGATGGCTTCTTTGAAATCAATGAGTTCAGGCACCGGCACGATGAGTTGTCCAGCGAAAGCACTTTGAATTGTTTCGATTAAGAATTGATTGTGAGCGCCACCACCTGTAAGGTAAACTTTTTGCAAGCCAAGTGCTTCAAAATGCTTGATGCATAATGATTTAAGCACTTCTACATGGGTGCGCAAACGATCTGCTAGTGAAAGGGCTTCAAAGAGCGGTAAATACGCTTGCTCGAGCCATTCTGTTCCCAAAGATTTAGGTCCGTTTAGCTTGAAAAATTCAAGATCCATTACTTTTTGATACGTAGCCAGATCGACACTTCCGGAGCGTGCTAAAGCCCCGTTCTGATCATATGACTTACTTATACTTTGCATCCAGCGGTTCATAGGTAAATTGGCCGGTGCAATATCATAGGCGATTTGCAAAGTATTTTGTTGGCATGAAATATTGGCAAAACCACCAAGATTCAGGAAACCGTCTGCAAATTTGGAGAAGAGGTAATGGTCTCCGATAGGTACAAGAGGCGCGCCTTGCCCACCTGCACTTACGTCTAGCGTTCTAAATTGATTGATAACCGGAATTTTTGTGAGGTAGTTGAGCGTGGTGCCGCAACCAATTTGCGTAGTAAAGCCTTTTTCTGGCTGATGAAAAATGGTTTGTCCGTGTGAGGCAATTGCGGTGATAGCCGTTTGATCAATGTCAAATTGTAAAATGAAATCTTGTACACATTGCGCATAAAAATGGGCTATATGTTGATCGAGCTCAAAAACTTGCTGTGCGCTGAGTGAGAATATTTGAAAAAGTTGCTCAAAAATAGCTGGTGGCAGCGCAATAGTTTGTTGGTTAAGTAGTTTAAATTCAGGTTGTTCTGAATTAGAAAAGTCGAAAGCGACATGTGCGATATCGAGCCCGTCAAGCGAGGTGCCGGACATCAGGCCTAATAACTGCATATTATTGTAGGTTTTTGCTTTCAAGAGTTTCGGATTTCGTTTATTTTTGTCAAAATTAAAATAAATCAGTCAACATGAATTTTGAACTCACTGAAGAGCACCTCGCCGTCAAAGAAGCCGCCCGAGATTTCGCACAAAATATCCTAAAGCCAGGTGTTATCGAACGCGATAACCAACAAAAGTTCCCAGCAGAAGAAATCAAACAACTTGGGGAACTCGGTTTTATGGGCATGATGGTCGATCCAAAGTACGGAGGCAGCGGCATGGATACCTTGTCTTATGTGATAGCCATGGAAGAAATTTCAAAGGTAGACGCCTCTACTTCAGTGTGTATGTCTGTCAATAACTCCCTAGTTTGCTGGGGTCTTGAGAATTTCGGTTCTGAAGAACAAAAACAAAAATACTTAGTGCCGCTTGCCAAAGGTGAAAAAATCGGCGCCTTCTGTCTTTCTGAACCAGAAGCAGGTTCTGATGCCACTTCTCAGCGCACCACAGCTGTTGACATGGGTGATCACTACCTATTGAACGGTACCAAAAACTGGATCACCAACGGTTCATCGGCTTCAGTTTATTTGGTCATTGCACAAACCAATCCAGAACTTGGTCACAAAGGAATCAACGCCCTCATAATTGAGCGCGGTATGGAAGGTTTTGTTGTCGGCGCCAAAGAAGACAAAATGGGTATCCGCGGAAGCGACACCCACACATTGTTATTCAACGACGTCAAAGTACCAAAAGAAAACCGCATCGGAGAAGACGGCTTCGGTTTCAAATTTGCCATGAAAACGCTTTCAGGCGGTCGCATCGGTATTGCTGCACAAGCACTCGGTATTGCAGGCGGTGGTCTAGAATTGTCTTTGGCTTATGCAAAAGAGCGTCAGGCCTTCGGTAAAGAAATATTCAAGCACCAAGCCATCGCTTTCAAACTTGCCGACATGGCTACAGAAATTGAAGCAGCGCGCTTGTTGGTTTACAAGGCCGCACAAGACAAAGACGCGGGTCGCAACTACGACCAATCTGGCGCAATGGCCAAACTCTACGCTTCTAAAGTTGCCATGGAGCAAACTGTTGAGGCAGTTCAGATCCACGGCGGTTACGGCTTCGTTAAGGAGTACCACGTAGAGCGCCTCATGCGCGATGCCAAAATCACGCAAATCTATGAAGGTACTTCAGAAGTCCAAAAAATTGTGATTTCCAGAGGTATCCTCAACGCTTAATATTCAAGTCAATGCTCGCACCATTTAACCTCCAACAATGGATTGACGACAACCGAGAGTTGCTCAAGCCACCTGTTTCTAACAAGAACTTGTACAAAGAGGCCGGAGATTTTATTGTCATGGTGGTAGCTGGCCCCAATGCGCGCAAAGATTACCACTTCAACGAAAGTGAAGAGCTTTTTTACCAACTTGAGGGCGAGGTAACAGTTCGCATCCAACACGAAGGAAAGGCCAAAGATATTGTCGTGAAGCAAGGTGAAATGTTTTTGTTGCCAGCCAACACACCACACTCACCAGCTCGTGGGGCCAACACCATTGGCTTGGTCATCGAGCGCGTGCGCAAAGGCACAGATTTGCAAGACGGCCTCATGTGGTTTTGTGAAAAATGTAATGCACACCTGCACACCTATCGCTTTCCGTTAGAAAACATCGAAAAAGATTTTCTGCCACGCTTCAAAGAATTCTACGGGTCTGAAGACCTCCGCACGTGTAAATCGTGTGGCCATCAAATGGAAGTGGACCCTAAGTTTGTTTAGGGTCCACTTTTCTATTGGAAATAAATGAATCTAGATTTTGCCAGCCGTATAGCTGATTACCTTCTCTTTATTGCTGAATAAATGTAAGGCGGTGTTGGTCACCGGTCTGAAAAATCTCTTCTTCGAGCACTAAACGCTTGTTGCGCAATTCTTTGATGCTGTATTCATGAACGGGGTTTACCGTTGTGGTGTCGGCATAGAAAAATACACTCGTTTCGTCTTCTCCAAAAACCCATGTACCATGGCTGTAAGTGCCCTGAATTTGACCGAGTTCGTTGGCATAATTCGAGATAGAATATGTACCGTCTTTATCGATGCTCATTTTTGTAGTGACGCCTGCATCAAAGACATTATTGCCATTGAGTACATAGTCGGAAAGCTTCCAATCGTTGCACAAACGTGCTTTTCTAGAATGAATTGAAAAAGAAGGGCCTTCGCTAAATTTGGAACAACCTACAAGACCAACGGTCAATAAAGAAAGTGAAAAGAGAACAGACTTCATTTTGTGTTTTTTTTCAAATGTACTACTTTTTGGTCAATAAAAAAGCCGCAACGAATTGCGGCTTTGATTTCAAAGTTGGATTTGCGCTTATTGAGCGGTGAATGTTTGAATGACGGTTTCAGAACCGTCAACTGCTTTCAATTTGAGTTCATTTCCAGCCAAACGTACAATAGTTGCCGCATCTGATCCGGATAAACCGTCTACAGTTGTAATCAATTGTGTTTTGTCTTCAGAAAAAGCCCAAGTACCAGCGTATTCATTGGTGTAATTAAAGCCCAAATAGCTGAGGTTGATAACCGTGTTGTAAGTAGCGTCTTTGCTTATGACCATGGTATGTGTAATACCTGTCAAGTCGTCGTTTACGCCGTTGGTAGTTTGAGCAGTTAGTTTCCATGAACCCGTCAAACGCGAAGTTTTAGAAGACAAAGCCAATGACGGACCTTCTTCGTATTTGCTACAAGAGGTGAGTGTAGCTGAGCTCACTGCTAAAGTAGCCAAGCCGATAAAAAATAGTCTTTTCATAATTTTCAAGTTTTAACAAATCTAAGTAAAGACTTGAACATTCGCAATATCCTGAGTAATTTTGTTTCATGAAACTATTTCTTCTTCCGACCTTCCTTTTGCTAATGATTTCGTGCAGTCAAACAGCAGCACCAAACGAGCTAAAGCATTCACAGGTAAAGGATTGTAAAGTGGTCGTGCCGAATGCCTCGATATCATTAGGCGTTAAAGGAATGGTTTGTCAAATGGGCTGTGGCGGAAGCATACGCAAAGCACTCAAAGCTACTTGTGCAGTGGAGCGCGTCGAGGTCAATTATTTAGATTCGCTCGAAGAGCAAACCATAAAAGTCCGTTACGATCGCCAAAAAATCGCACCCAAGCAAATGCTGCAAATCCTGAGTACAATCAATGACCAGCAATTTAGCGTCAGAACAATCGGCGAAGCTCAAGCACTGCGATGAAACTCTATTACCGACAACTAGGTCAAGGAAAGCCGTTGGTTATTTTACATGGCCTTTTTGGTTTTTCAGATAACTGGCAAACACACGCCAAGAAGCTCGCTGAATACTACGAAGTAACGCTTGTCGATTTGCGCAATCATGGGCACTCCCCTTGGTCAGCAGCATTTTCTTATGGGCTCATGGTACAAGACCTTCATGAGTTGTTTCAAGACCTCCATATTGAAAAGCCTATTTTACTCGGGCACTCCATGGGTGGAAAACTCGCCATGCATTTTGATCAAAGCTATCCACAATTTATTGAAAAATTAATTGTGGTAGATATGGGCGTCAAGGCATACCCACCGCATCACGCGCACATCCTTGCGGCCATCCACGCCATTGATCTCAGCAAAATGAGCGCAAGAAGCGAAGCAGAGGCCATTCTTCAAACTTTTGTGGAGTCAGAGGGCATTCGTCAGTTTTTACTTAAAAATTTATACTGGGAAGAAAAGGGTAAATTGGCATGGAGAGTCAATTTTCCGGTGCTAGAGGCGAGCATGCCCGAAATTTTGGCTGCTCTCCCGGAGCACGAGTCTTTTACACCCACGCTCTTTATCCGCGGCTTGCTTTCTAATTATATCCTAGATGAAGACAGCGCGCAATTGGAAGCTTATTATCCAGATTCTCAACTTGCTTCTATTCCTAATGCGGGGCATTGGGTACATGCCGAAGCGCCAGAAGCTTTTATAGACGAAGTCCTGTCTTTCAGTCTGAGGTAACACTTTGCAACTGAAGTAGCGCTTAATTACACTAATTTTTGAATATAAAAAAAGGGAGCCCGAAAGCTCCCTTTGTTTTTCCCATTGGGGAAGTATTATTTGCGAACTGCTAGTTTTTTGCTCACTGCTGTACCGTTAGCATTAACGTTTACAGTGTACATACCGCTATTCAAAGCGCTTGTGTTGATTTCAACAGCTTGTGTGCCATTCACACCAGACAAAGTTTGTGTAGCGACAACTTTACCAGCCATGTCAATTACATTGATGATGACATCAGATGTGTTTTTAACATTGAAAGTAACGTTTGTAGCGTCTGTTGCAGGGTTTGGAGCTACTTCAAGACCAAAGTTGTTAGCAGTTTCTTTCATACCCAAAGCTGGATCGAAATTCATGCGTACCATTGGTTGTGATGTAGTGTAGTACCAAGTAAGGTCAGTCATGTCGTAGTAGTAACATGTTTGAACTGGAGCTGCGCCAGCAGTACCAACAACGAGGTCGTTTGTTGCACCACCGTCACCGTTAGAACCAGCTACCAAAAGGTAAGATTCGCCAGCGTTGAGTGGGTAGTTACCACCTAAGAAAGAAAGAGTTACTTCAGCGTCGATATCGTTAGCAGTCAATACATAAGGACCTGTTTCATCTACGTAAAGGAAATCGCCAGTTGCTGGGTCGATAGAATACAATTTGAGGTACATTTCAGCACCTACTTCAGCAGCACCATTGATGTAGACAGAACCACCACCAATTGTTGTGTTAGCGAAGATATCAAAGATGTTACCAACTTCAAAGCCCATACCACCGTTGAAAGAACCGTTAATTGCGGTGCCGTTGTCGCGAGCGTAAACGTAAGGGTTGATCGTTACAGAAGCAAAGTTTGCTAAAGTATTGTTTGATGGATCACCTTCTGTGTTGCCAATTGCAACTGTTCCAGACAATGAAAGCGTAGCATTAGCTGTACCTGGCGTGAAAGCCGTAGCACAAGCAAGGGTATCGATGTTGCCTACTAATACTGGAGTAGCTGCAGAAGAACTAGAGAAAGTACCTGCAGTAGCAGTAAATACAGCATCTTGTTGATCTTGTGCGCCGATGTTTTCTACAACACCAGAAAATTCGATTTCGGTAACTTGTGAGGTAGGAACTTGGTAGTAAGCTAAACGCTCAGCCCAGAATCCTGTAGAACCCCAGTAAATACCGTTCAATTCGAGGTCGTTTGCTTCAGGTACATAAAGTTCAACGTCGTCAACTGCCCAATACCAACCCCAATAGTCGTTATCGTTGTAGTAGAACTGAACTTTTACTTGTGAAGAACCAGCAGCAATAGAAGAAACATCGATGATGGTAACTTCTGGGTTTGCAGAGTTTTGGTTTGGTGTAAAGTAATCTACTTCGTCAGAAATAAGGAATTCTGTCCAAGTAGCACCGTTGTCACCAGAAACGCGAACGCCACGGGTGTCATGCCACCAACGGAAGTTGTGGTTGTACTTTAATTTGACTACGCTGTGTGCAGAACAGTCGATTGTACCAACGTTTGTAGCAGTTGTGATGATAGGTGTACCATCCATGTCGCCGCTGTTGTTAGCATCAGAGTTTACGAATAAGAAACCGTTTGCTGCTGTTGGTGAAGCGAATGGGCTCAAGGCAGAAACTGGAATAGAAGTTGGCGTGTTGATGATGTGCCATTGTTCAGCATTTGAACCTGTGCTTCCGAGCGTCCAGTTGGCTGCAGTTGAAAAGTTATCAGACCAAATAGTGGTTGCTTTAGCCTCAACTGAAGGCTTTTGAGCTACGCTAGAACCTACCTCATAAGAAGCTTTTTTGTCTAGGCGTGGCGCGTTGACACTTTTCACTTGTGCATGAAAAGTACCAGCTGCCATAACGGCAAGAAAAGATACGTAAAGTTTTTTCATTGTTGATATTTTAGATAGTTGACACAAATATAGCGAAAATTCAAAAAATTACTTGGTTAATAGGCCCGAGTAAATAAAAAATTCGCGAGTTCTATTAATTCGGTCTTAGAGTTGGATAACTCCATGTTTTCAAGCGCGCTAAGTGCTTGATTGTGATGAAATTCCATTTGAGTTTCACAGTAGGCGCGCGCCCCTAGTTCAGTGTATAATTTTTGAGTCCGTTCAACCTTTATAAGGGGGTCGCTGGTATTTTCTATTTCTTGAAGAGCTGCCAACTGATTTTGACTAGCTGCTCTTTTAGCGCTGATCGAAAGAAGGGTCTTTTTATTAGCCAATACATCGCCGCCAATTTGCTTTCCAACTTGTGCACTTTCGCCATATAAATCTAAGAGGTCGTCTTGGATTTGAAATGCCAAGCCAAGTTGTTCCCCAAATTCATAAAGTAATTGGGCATCCTTTTGCACAGCACCTCCGACAATTCCACCCATTTGCAAGGCGCAACCCAGCAACACGGACGTTTTGAGTCGGATCATTTCGAGGTATTCAGACTCATTTACTTCAGCACGTTGTTCAAAATCCATGTCCATTTGTTGACCTTCACAGACCTCAACGGCAGTTTGATTGAATACCTTGAAGAGCTGCAGAAACGTTTCTGCATCATAGCTTGCCAAATAATCATAGGCTTTGACCAATAGCACATCACCAGATAAAATAGCAATATTTGTATTCCATTTTTCATGGACTGTTGCCTGCCCACGACGCAGTGGGGCTGCGTCCATGATGTCATCGTGGATCAAAGAAAAATTATGAAAGTATTCCACTGCCAACGCAACTGGCAAGGCTTTTTCCATTGGGCTTCCGGATAGTTTGCAAGCCATCAGGCTCAGCATAGGACGCATGCGTTTGCCTCCTAACTTTAAAAAATAGCGCAGCGGATCGTATAAGTTGGCGGGCTGTCCTGGGAAGTGATCTTGTTGAAGCGCGGTTTCGAGGTAGGCGCTGTAGGTAGCTAAACTTTTCATTTATGATGGAGCAGTTGGAGTAAATAGGTTCCGTATCCGCTTTTAACAAGTCCTGCTGCTAATTGTTTGAGTTGCGCTGCGTTGATGAAGCCGTTTCGATACGCCACCTCTTCAATGCAGCCAATTTTGAGTCCTTGTCTTTCTTCTATGACTTGCACAAATTGGCCTGCTTGCATAAGTGAATGAAACGTTCCGGTATCTAGCCATGCAGTACCGCGGTCTAGGAGTGCAACTTTGAGTTGTCCGCGGCGCAGGTATTCGGCATTGACGTCGGTGATTTCGTATTCACCGCGTGCAGATGGCTTGAGCTGTTTGGCAATGTCTACAACCGTATTGTCGTAGAAATAGAGCCCAGGAACGGCGTAGTTGGATTTGGGTTGCTGCGGTTTTTCTTCGATAGAGACAACTTGGTTGTGTTGATCAAACTCAACTACTCCATAGCGCTCTGGATCGCTGACGTGATACGCGTATACCACACCACCTTCAGGATTGTTGTTTTCTTTAAGGAGGGCATCCATCCCGACGCCATAAAAAATATTGTCGCCCAGTATCAATGCAACTTTGTCGTTCCCGATGAAATCAGCGCCAATTACAAAGGCCTGCGCCAAGCCATTCGGCACCTCTTGAACAGCATATTCAAATCGACAACCTAATTGTGATCCATCGCCAAGTAGACTTTGGAAATGGGGTAGGTCGGTCGGGGTAGAAATAATCAGAATTTCTCGAATACCAGCGCTCATTAAAATAGAGAGCGGATAGTAAATCATGGGCTTGTCGTAGACAGGCATGAGTTGTTTAGAAACCGCAAGTGTGAGCGGATGTAAACGCGAGCCAGTGCCTCCTGCTAAGATGATTCCTTTCATTACAACCAACGGAAAATATCGTCAAAAAGCCTCTTGCCCCATGGTGTTGAGCCGTATTCTTTCTCGATTTTTTGACGCAATTCAACAATAGTGAAAACTTTATTTTTGCCTGGATTGAGCACTAATTCTTCTTTTTTGGGCGCAACGGCGTCTATTTTTTTGGCAAAGTATACAATACCGCCGTCTTCAGTGGCCAAACCAAGAATGGTTCCCGGAAGACCACAAAATCCTTCGGGGCCAACAGAAGGCGTGAGCATAGGCGTATACCAAGCATAGAGGCGCGTGCTGTCATTTTTCTGGTAAATAGCTTTTCGGCATTCGTAACCGCAAATGGTGCGTTTGCTGTCCGTGATTTTCCAGGCGCGTTCGGGAAGGCTATCTTGCACATATACATTCTGACCAAAAACTGCAAGCATCATGAGTTGGTTGTTGGCTTTGAGGTTCTGATAATAGGCATTTTTGGTGGTGAGCCAAGCCATTTCTTCGGGTTCGTTGCTCGGAACCACCGCAAAGTAAGACGCGGTATCGTTGAATAAAAGCTGAAAAGACTCAATGCGGATTTTGTTTTCTGCGGTCACAAAGCGTTTCATGCGATCGTCAGTGAAGCGCTTCTCCAAATTGGTGCGGCGTTCAAAGGTGATTTTGCCGGCATGTATATATTCTGTTTGCGCCCAAGCCTGTAGACTGAGCAACAAGGCACTAATGCCACATACGAAGATCTTCTTCACGGGTTTTGTTGTTGTTAAATTTGTAAGTCAAGCGCAATAAGAAATAGCGCGTAATGATGCGCGTATAATTATCTGTAATCATGTTGCCACTAACGGTGCGCTGCAAGTTGATGTTCTGATTGAGTAAGTCGTTGATCGATAGCCCCAAGATGAGGTTTTCTGTTTTCAAGAAGGCTTTTTGAAGCTCGAGGTCTACGATAAAGAAATCGCGGTTGAATGCATCGGCACGACCACGATTCATGGTGTAGTTGAGCTCCCATTTGAAACGGAAGTGCGCAGGTAGGCGCCAGTCGCCGGTCATGAAATAATTTTGTGTCGAGTAGGGTTGATTCGAGAAAGTACTCAAGGTAGTTACCGGATTCACGTAGGTGTAATCCGTACCGACATTCAACTCCAAGCTATCTAAGCTGATCTCAATGGAGAATGCGCCGTTCATTGTAGTTGTACTGGTTGTGTTGAGTTGGTTGTTGATGTAATTATTGGTCTTGAAGTACGAAGCATTCAGACTTGGTTCAAAAGTGAGTTTGCGGTTCAAAATGGGGTAGCCACCACCTGCATAAACAGTTGCAAACATGTTGCCATCTACATTGACCGTTTTTGAAATGGTACGACCTAATTGATCATAGGTGGTACTGTTGCCAAATGCATTTTGCGTAAAGGTTGCGCTACCACCCGACCAAATGTAGCGGCCGGTCATGGCTTGCCAAACATTTGCATTGAAATTGAGTTGGTGCTGGTAATTGGGCTTGAGGTCTGGATTTCCTTCTTGGATGCGATTGGGGTTGGTGTTGTCTCGGACGGGTTGGAGGTCATTGGCGCTTGGCGGAGCAGAATAGGTATTGTAGCGAATACTCATGCGCTTGGCCATACTCGGCTTGAACTGATAAGAGAAGTTGGGTAAAAAGTTGGAGATGTTTTGATTGATGCCTACGCCATTGAATTGATTGATGTTGTCTATTTGGATGTTGCGGTAGCCCAAGCCTCCTGAAATGCGATGGCTCTTGTAAAGGTAAGTAAGGGTGGTGGTGCCGCGGTGTTGGCGGCGCTCGTTGAGAAAATCATTCGTGAAAAGGCTGTCAATTTGACTGAACTCACCGGCTAAATTTGGATTGTAGGTGTAGCGAGCTTGGTTGGAGGCGCCTAATTCTAAGAAATATTCGGTGGTGAGCAAGAAGCTTTTGGAGAGTGGCTCTGTGTAAGAAAGCGTGATGTAATTGGTGTTGCCAAAATTATTGTTGGTCTTGCGCTGATTGACAACGGTATCAAAAACCAAAGCGTCTGTGTTGGTTGTCAATTGCCCTACAGAACTGTTATCGTTGTAGCGCAATATGTATTTGGCTTCTAACTCGCGGTCTTTTTTGCCGAATTTTCTTCTGAGAATGGCTTCTGAATTACTGCTCACGCCTTTAGAATCATAGGTGTTGTTGACGTTCGTAAGCAAATAAGAGGCAAAGCTGTCGTCGCGGAAATCGTTGATAGAGGTGTTGTTTTGGGTCCCGAGGTCAAAATGTACGTTCGGCTTGATTTCGAGTTTGGTGAGCGAATCGATATCGATCTGCAAATTCATATTGAAGCGGTGAGAGCTGCTCGTAGATTGGTTGTTGGTAGAGTCTTTGGTGTAGTAAGAGCTATCTGCCAAGAAATATTGTGTTTGCGCGCTCGAGTTGGCTTGCAAGCGGCTGTCGTAGTAAGCATAATTGACACCTAGTTTGACTTTCTCCGATAGGCGGTCGTTGTAGTAAACACCCGTTTTGAGCGTTTGCGGAATACCGGAGTTGTCACCTTTGGAATCGCGGTCCCAGAAGTTGAGGCCACTGGCATCTCTTTCGTTGTCGAGACCAAATTTGTTCATGTCGCCAAAGCCAAAACTAGATTTAGGCGTATTGGAGGCAAGCATAAAAACGGAAATCTTTTGGGTCTTGTTGAACTTATTGAATAAAAGTTCGGATTCGTAAAAGGCTTCGTCTGCCGCACCTTGGTTTAGATCGGAGGCTACTGCTGCTTTACCAAAATAGCCCCGCTTGGCTTCGTCTTTGAGCTTGAGGTCGAGGACTTGTATTTTATCGTCTTCGCCGGCCGCTGCATCTTCGTTTTTCTTTTCGTAAACCTGAACGGATTCTACGCCATTGGCAGCTAAATTTTTAGTGGCAATGGTGGGGTCTGAGCCAAAAAACTCATCGCCGTCTACCAAAACCTGGCTGATTTCTTTGCCCTGCGATGTAATGCTGCCATCATCCTCGACTTTGATGCCTGGTAGTTTTTTCAAGAGGTCTTCAACAACTGCATTTTCTGCGACTTTGAACGAGTCGGCCACAAAAATGAGGGTATCTCCACTGAAATACATGGCGTTTCGGTTGCGCGTCACGACCACTTCTTTGACGTCTTGCACCTTAGGATAAAGGCGAATGTCGGGAAGTTCGAATGTTGCTTTTTTGGCAGAGCCCATCAAGTAAATACTGCGGGGCGTCCAGTTGCTGTGTTCGATGAGGAGCTGAAAAGAATCGAGCGGAAGGTTGTTGAAGGCAAATTCACCGTTGGCATTACTGCGGGTGTAGCTGACCAAAACGGAGTCTCGGAGGTGTATGGCCATAATGCTCGCTTGGTGAATAGGTTGTACGCCAGAGCTATCGACTAAACGGCCACTTACTTTCATGTTTTGACTGTAAGAGAGTGCCGAGAAAAGAAGGGTAAGGCTGAGTAAAAGTAATTTTTTCATGAAATAAGGGTCAGTACAACGTTATAAGACGTTTGAAATCAGTAAAATGTTGCATTTGTTTTTTGAATTGCAGTCAGGACTTGATATTGCAGCCCTGATGCTTCTTGTACATCTTGGAATTGGATGGTAAAAGTTTGTTGCTGGAAGCCTTTTGGATTTTTTTCAAAGGCCAGAACAGAAGTGTCGTTGGGTGCGTAGGCGAGGTTGGTTGAGTAGTCGTCATTGCCAAATTGCACAAACTTTTTATTGAAGGCCTCATCAAATCCTTGAAAACGCAGCTTGAAAGCACCGCTTTGGTTTTGCATTTGAGAGAGCAATTGCAGCGCGTTGTCAATGTCGCTATTGGTTTTTTTGTCAGATTTAACAGCCTTGAAAGGCACTTGCTTGCCGTTGACCACTGTTCTTGCGTAGCTGGCGATGGGGCTTTGGTTGGCGTTGTAAAAAACAAAAGTGATGTCGTTTCGAAGGGTCGAACTGCGCATGTTCGATTTGACCACTGCGACCATACTCAAGACCTCTTTGAGAAAGTAAAATGTATATTGAACCTTTTGCCCAAGCGTGTCGATTTGTTCGAGGCTTGCCTTGAGGATTTCACCGTTGGTATCGAGCAGTGCTTCTGATTTAACAGTATAACCGCTTTTGTGTGTAAAGAAGAGTGAAGGAATGCGATCTAGATCTTGGCGCGCATTGACTTTTTCTTGGTAGTTGAGAAATGCAGAAAGCCCTTTAAAAGCGGGCTCAAAAATCAATTGTGTCTCATTTTGAGGCGCTACATTTTTTGGTGTTTCTTGACAAGAAAACAACAAGAGCGGAAACAGGAGCAGGAGAAACTTTGGAATCACAGTACGAATTTACAAATACTTCGTTGAAACTGCTTAATTTTGAAAGATGTCAGTAGTACTTTGTATAGATTTTGGACTCAAGCGCTGTGGCTTGGCGCTCAGCGACCCCAATCGGATCATCGCTAGCCCATTAGAGACCATAGCATCTATTCAACTCGAAAATTGGCTAGAACAAGCAATCCCTCAGCGTCAAATTAAAGAAATTGTATTGGGCTACCCGACTCGTTTAGATGGTTCAGACTCACATGTTACTGAAAACGTGCGTTTATTGAAAACGGTGCTTGAAAAGAAATTCCCTGCTATCCCCATTCATTTATTCGACGAACGTTTTTCATCCAAGATGGCGAGCGAAGCGATTTACCAAATGGGTCATAAAAAGAAAAAGCACGACAAAAGCCTCGTAGATCAGGTGGCCGCCGCCATGATTTTACAAGAATACTTGAGTCAAAGCTAATCCTTGCTAAATTTGCAACATGATTTTACCAATAGTAGCCTACGGAGATCCAGTCTTGAAAAAAGAAGCTGAAGAAATCGATCAAAACTATCCCGATTTACAAAAGCTCATTGCCGATATGTTTGAAACCATGTACCATGCCAAAGGCGTGGGCTTGGCAGCACCCCAAATTGGCAAGAGTATCCGTTTGTTTATTGTCGACGGTAGTCCATTTGCCGATGAAGAAGGCGACGAACCAGATCCAATGGCTGCAGGTATAGAAAATTTTAAAAAGGTATTTATCAATCCCATTATCGAAGAGGAGAGTGGTAACAAATGGGCTTTTCAAGAAGGCTGTTTGTCTATTCCGGGCATCCGTGAAAACGTCCATCGCAAAGAAAAAGTGCTCGTTACCTACTACGATGAAAACTGGGTTTTCCACGAAGAAACCTTCGATGGTTACGCTGCGCGCATCATTCAGCACGAATACGACCACATCGAAGGGGTGCTTTTTACCGACCACCTCAGTCCGCTCAAGAAAAAATTGTTGCTCAAGCGCTTAGGGAATATCACTCTTGGCGCCATCCAGGTAGACTACAAAATGAGTTTCCCAGGCGGCAAAAAACCACGCATGATTTAAGCCCTATGAAAAGTATTATTTTTCTATCGACCTTTTCGTTATTCTTTTTGCTTTCTTGCGGCAACCCGACAGAACAGAAAAATAAAAAAGAAGATTTGCGCGAGCGCATTACCGCTTACGAAGATTCGCTTGCCAAATTGCAAAAAGACCCTCAGAAGGCCGCTCAAATCACGAGTTTAGCTCAAATTGAGCTGATCAACCGTTTGAAGGCATATAACAAGGCTTTTCCAAAAGATACCTTCTCTGCAGATTGCCTATTCAAAATCCACATGATTTACGAGCACTTGCGCGCACCGCGCGAAGCAAGGGCATATGGAGATACTTTATTGGAGCGCTTCCCGGACTACAAAAACAGATCGCTTGTGATCGAGAGTTTGGGTAGTTCTTACGATATCAATGAGCCACGAGACACCACGATGGTCCGCAAATACTATAATTTATTGCTGCAGGAACCTCAAACGCCGACTCAAAAAAAGAAAGATATCAAGGCGCGTTTGGCTAGACTCGATTTAACTTTCGAGGAGTATATCTTGAACGGCAATTCGGGTTTGGTCGGGCAAGGAAACTAAGCCTCCGTAAGGCGCAAGAAATCAGCTATAAAATCCGGATACGACTTCTCAACGGATTCAACGTCATCTAGTGTCTGAGCGTCTGGGCTCAATAAACTCACTACGCAGCAAGCCATTACAATGCGGTGGTCGTTGTGTGTATTGATTTGAGCACTCTTGATTTGCCCTGTTCCCTGAATCTCAATCTGTTCTCCTTTAATTTGATAGCTTACGCCCCAAGCAGTTAAAGCCTCGCACATGACCGCCAAGCGATCGGACTCTTTGTTTTTGAGGCGGTGAATTCCGCGCAGTGTAGATGTTCCTGTTGCCGAACAAGCCAAAACAACCAAAACCGGGAATAAATCTGGTTGGTGTGTGCAGTCAAAATCGAAGGGTTTTTTATCGGTGCTTTCGGCGAGGATGAGCGAGTCGTTTTCCCAGACGAAATTTGCTCCAAAATCACTGAGCGCCTTCAGGAGGTTTTGATCGGGCTGCAAACTCGCCACTTGGAGCCCCGTGATATTTATTTTTCCATGGATTGCGGCTCCAACTAAATGGGCAGCAACACTGCTCCAATCACCTTCCACTTGAACCTTCGGGCAAGAAAGGTCTTGGGCACCTTCAAAAGTGTAGGTTGCTCCATTGCGTTGATACTTAAAACCAAATTGGCTTAATGTGGCCAGCGTCATTTCGAAATAGGCAGCGCTATTGAGGTTTTTGATCGTAATTTGCCAATTGCCTGGGTATTTGGCGGCCATTAAAAAAAGGCCAGAAACATACTGTGAACCTTCTGTTCCGTCAACTTCTAAAATGGTATTAGATATCGAGCCACTCACCTCTATGGGCAATTGACCATTTTGATGCGCAAGATCAAGACCTAGTTGCTCGAGTAAATGAATGGTCGCCCAATGCGTTCTTTGCATTAAGGTACCGCGCCCCGTAAGCTGGTAGGCAGCACTAAAGCAGTGCGCCACAAATGCGAGTGTACGCAGTGCAAAACCGCTCTCACCTACATTGATCAGCGCGCGCTGCGCACTATTTTCATTGCTGCGCAAAATTGCCAAAGCGTTTTTCATGGCTTGGGTGTCGCGATCTGTTCCTAAGTTATCTATTTGGCAGGGTTGGGTAGAAAGTTGGGCCAAGAGCAGTAAGCGTTGTCCGTGGCTCTTGGAAGCAGGCGCCACTAAATGTCCGTTGTAAGCTCGTGCTTTAAGCTTCATCGCTTTTGTTGGTGAGAAGGCCTAACTGAATGCGAATCGATTCTTCGTGCAGCATTTTGATGAATTGTTCTGCAAATTCAGGTGAAAGACCGGTATTGATCCCTTTTTCGACATTTGCTTTGAGCGTTTCTTCCCAACGCTGAACCTGCAAAATATGTGTGTTGTGACTCCGTTTAAAAGCCCCGATTTGCAGCGAGAGTTCCATGCGTTCTTGTAGCAATTCTATCAAAGATGCGTCGATCAAGCTCATTTTGTCGCGCAGTTCTGAAAGATCGTGTAAGATACGGTCGTTTGGGGTGCGTGGTTCCAGTATATTCAATAACTCCTGAAGTTCAGAAGGGGAGATTTGTTGTTTGGCATCGGTTAGTGCTGCGGCTGGTGTACAATGAGTTTCTACCATAAGGCCGTCGTAGTGCAAATCTAGGGCTTGCTGGGCCAATGGCGCAATAAGTGCTGCCCGACCGCCTATATGAGATGGATCCATGATGAGTGGAATATCGGGCCTGGCTTGCTTGAAATCGATGGCAATTTGCCAATGTGGGTTGTTGCGGTACTTGGTTTTTTGGTAGACAGAGAATCCGCGGTGGATGGCGCCAATAACCTTCACTTGGTGGCGTTCCAATCTTTCGATGGCACCTAACCAGAGTTTGAGGTCAGGATTGACGGGGTTTTTTACCATGACGGGTATGCCTGTGCCTTGTAGCGCCTCCGCAATTTCTTGCACTGTAAAGGGATTGACGGTTGAGCGTGCACCAATCCAAACCATATCGAGTTGGTGCGCTGCAGCAGCTTTAACATGCTCGGCGGTGGCCACTTCTGTACAGATGGGGAAACCAAATTGTTCGCGCACGGCTACTAGCCATGAAAGGCCTTCGTCACCGATGCCTTCAAAAGCGCCGGGCTGGGTACGCGGTTTCCAGATGCCTGCTCTAAAATAAGAAAGCGGAAGACCTTTTAGACCCTCCGCTGTTTTCAAGACTTGTGAAAGCGTTTCGGCAGAACAGGGCCCTGAGATAAGGCTTGTAAAGAGGTCCGAACGCATTTTGTGTTATTTAGCGTAGTTGACTGCACGTTTTTCACGGATCACCGTTACTTTGACTTGCCCTGGGTAAGTCATTTCGGTCTGGATGCGCTGAGAAATAGTAAAAGAAAGTTCTTCAGCTCTTTGGTCTGTTACTTTTTCTGCTTCTACCAATACGCGCAACTCGCGGCCTGCTTGGATGGCATAGGCACTGCCAACACCGTCGTAAGAAAGAGCGAGGTTTTCGAGCTCTTTAATGCGTTTGATATACGCTTCTACGATCTCGCGGCGTGCACCAGGACGCGCACCAGAGATGGCATCACAAACTTGTACAATTGGCGAGATGAGTGTGGTCATTTCGATTTCGTCGTGGTGGGCACCGATTGCGTTCAAGACATCGCCTTTCTCGCCGAATTTTTCAGCGATTTTCATGCCCAAGATGGCGTGTGGCAATTCTGGTTCTTCGTCTGGCACTTTCCCGATATCGTGGAGGAGGCCAGCGCGTTTGGCTAGTTTGACGTTGAGGCCAAGTTCTGCAGCCATAATGGCACAAAGGTTGGCAACTTCACGGGAGTGTTGGAGCAGGTTTTGACCGTAAGATGAACGGAATTTCATGCGGCCTACCATGCGCATGAGTTCTGGATGCAAACCGTGGATACCGAGGTCAATGCAAGTGCGGCGACCGGTTTCAGCGATTTCTTCGTCGAGTTGTTTGCGTGTTTTGGCAACAACTTCTTCAATACGGGCAGGGTGGATACGGCCATCTGAAACAAGTTGGTGCAAGCTCAAGCGGGCGATTTCTCTGCGCACAGGATCAAAACAAGATAAGATGATGGCTTCTGGGGTGTCGTCTACGATGATTTCAACGCCTGTTGCTGCTTCTAGTGCGCGGATGTTGCGACCCTCGCGCCCGATGATGCGTCCTTTGACTTCGTCGGATTCAATGTTAAAGACCGAAACCGCGTTTTCTACCGCTTGCTCTGTGGCCACGCGTTGGATGCTTTGGATAACGATTTTACGGGCTTCTTTATTGGCGTTGAGCTTGGCTTCTTCGGTGATTTCTTTAATGGTTGCCATGGCTGCTGTACGCGCTTCGTCTGTAAGCGCTTGCATGAGGTTTTGCTTGGCATCTTCCGGAGAAAGCTGTGCAATTTTGGAGAGCTCTGTAATTTGTTTTTGGTGGATTTTGTCGAGCTCTTGGTTGCGCACATCTAAGTGTGCTGCTTTGGTCTGGTAGTCGGCCTGAACTTTTTCGAGTTCTTTTTCTTTTCTACCGATTTCTTCTAGTTTTTGATTGAGCGTCTTTTCTTTGGTTCTGAAGCGGTCTTCGCCAGATTGCATGCGACGCTCGCGTTCTTTGATGGCCTCTTCATGCTCTTCTTTTTGTTTCAAGAAACGTTCTTTGGCCTGAAGGGCGCGCTCTTTTTGGATTGTTTCAGCCTTAGATTCGGCCTCTTTGATAATGCGTTCTGCGTCCTTTTTAAGGATGCTTTTTTGAAGGATAAAACCAGCGACACCGCCGCCAAGTAATCCTATTAATAACCATACGATATCCATTCTACTGACATTTGTAGTCGGGAGAGGTTGGCACTGGAAAGTTATTGAACGTTGCTCAAGTCTTGTTTGAGGGCTTCTAGTGCCGCTTCGATATCGGCATAGTTGGGCTCTATTACAGTTGGTTTTGCTTCGGCTTTTGCTTTGGTAAGCAGTTGTAAGGCCGACATCGCCAATAAATCTTGGTTATCGTTCACTGCATAGTTTTTGCGAAGCAATTCAATGGCTTTATTGATATCGGCAGCTGCTGCGCTGACGGCTTCTGCCTCAGCCGCTGGAACATTCAACGGGTAACTGCGACCAGCAATATTGATTTTAAGAGCTACTTTACTCATTTAGGCTTGCTTGAGCTTATCTATACAGAATTCAATTTCTTTCACAAGTGCGTCGATTTCCGCTGCGTTGCGACTGCTTGTGGCAACAGGAACCTCTACGACTTTGTTTTGGGCCTCCGCCAATGATACATTGAGTTCTTCAATGGTGGCTTCTAGTTGCTTTACCTGAGCATGTTCTGCTTGATAAAGCTCTTGGATACGGCGCAATTCACCTTGAAGCACCTCGTGCTGAGCACGTTCGGTTTTCAATTCAGCTGCAATTTGCAAGCTGCGGGAGCGGATATCTTCTATGAGCGTATTGAGGTTCTCAGTCATGTTAAGCGTCGACTTTGTACAAAGTTAACAAGCATTCGTTTACATCCCGCAAAAATCGGGAAGGTTTTTCTATTTTTTCTTGCGTAGATTTGAAGATGCTCAAGTACTTCCTTTGTTACGCGCTGTTTTTCGGTCATTTCGCGAGTGCACAAATCTTAAATTGTGACACTTCATGGGTGCTGCCAATGGCCTCGCCTGTCGAACTCAGTGCAGGTTTTGGAGATTTACGCCCCAATCATTTTCATATGGGCATCGATATCCGAACAGCCGGAAAGGAAAACCTGCCAATTTATGCCATTGCCGATGGTTATGTCTCCCGCATGAAAGTGTCGTCTGTGGGTTATGGTTGGGTATTATATATTGATCATCCGAACGGCTATACATCTGTTTATGCGCATTGCAATCGTTTTGCCGCACACATTCAAAAAAAATATTTGGATACTGCAGCCATTTTAGCGCAGAATGAAATCGATGTACTTCTTGGTCCTCATCAAATACCGGTGCATAAGGGGGAGCAAATTGCTTTTTCAGGCAATACAGGTGGGTCGAGCGGGCCACATTTACATTTTGAATTGCGCGACACCAAAACAGAACATGCGCTCAATCCGTTGCTGCATGGTTTCAAGGTGAGTGATTCTGGGCAGCCTGTGCTCAGCGGGATGCGTATCTATGCAATAGACCAAAACGGTTTTGAAGTGCCTGCCAAATCGCTTGTGCTCGGCGCGCCACAGAAAACGCTCAAAACACAATTACCTGCGGGTTTTCTCAGAGAAGGCGACCGGATCGGAATAGCTATACAAGTGGAGGATTATTTTAGTAAAGCGGGCCGGAGTCTTGGTTTGTTTAGTGCTGAAGTCTGGACAGAAAAGGAGGGTCATTTTGCATTTGAACTTGACGAAATAGACTTTGCTGACGCGCGCTACATCAATACCCATCACGATTTTGCTTATGCGCAAAGTACCAAAAAGAAATTTCAGAAATTGTTTAGGGCGCCGTATAATCCGCTCACAATTTACCCTTATGAAGGCAATGGTTCTTTTGAGATAGGAGCAATGGACAGCACGCATTTTGCAATTATGCTGCGCGATGTCAATGGCAATGAATGCCAATATGAACTTTGGGTGGCTTATCTGCATCCAAAAATGCCTGCCAAAAACACCTACAACTCACAAAGTCATTGGATGCCCAATGAGGCTTACAGCTATGAGTCAGGACTTTGGAAGCTGCAAATCGATTCCTTTACTTTTTTTGAACCGGTTCGAAAAAGCATAGATTTGCCTTCCAAACGCATTGGTTCGGGTCAGGTTCAGCTCGCGCGTCAGGTTCACCTCAGTTATCAGTTTAAGGACAGCTCAGCGGCCGAGCAGTATGTCCTTACAATGAACGGAGCACCCTTAGCCTGTCGATTTGAAGACGGGAAACTATGTGCTGAAGCCAAAATGTTGGGTACATTTGGTTTGCGAAAAGATGAACTCGCGCCTACACTTATTGGTCAGGCCAATAACAAGCTAGACAGCCTGAACAATGGGGCCTGGACATGGTTGCTGAAAGACGATTTTTCTGGCGTAGCTAGCTACAGCTGTTGGCAAAATGGCAAGTGGATCCCGGCGTATTACGATGCCAAAAATCAGCTATTGCGTGCACAATTTGAGGTTCCGTTTTTGCCAGGAACTAGCATAGAAATTCGGGTAAGTGATGCGGCCGGTAACCAAAGGGTTATTCAGAGCAGTACGCCATTGGCGCCTTTCAAATAAATGGGGCTGCAGTAGGCGAGGTCTTCAAAAGCTTTCATCTCAAAAGCCATGAAAGCAGGTTCAGCTTGAAATTTTGCGCAAAGAGCTTGGTCTAGCCATTGAATGGATGGGTCGGTCCAATAAGTTTTTGCTTTCTCATTGGCGTCGCCAACGACAATAATTGAACTCAACTCAGAAACTACGGTATTTTCAAGGAGGGCGCATTGTAGTTCGCTTAGGGTAGCTCCTTGTGCATCAAATATTTGCATATATACTTCTGTTCTTCTGGCATCGAGCAGGGTAAAAACTTCAGCATCAGTAGCTAAACTCGTTTCTCTGGCAATTTGAAATAGAATTTGGTGGGTAGGAATAGCGATGAGCGGAATTTGCAAAGCAAAACACAGCCCTTTAGCAGTAGAAAGCCCAATGCGTAAACCGGTGTAAGAACCTGGCCCAGAACTGTAACTAATTGCCGAAATATTTTGAAGATTGAGGTTTGTTTGGCGAAGTAAAGCTTGTATCATCAAAGTGAGCTCCTCTCCATGAATGTAACCTTCCCCGGTTTGGTCTTGGTATGCGAGCAAGACACCGTTTTGTGAAATAGCAACACTGCAGATTTTGGTACTCGTCTCGAGGTGGAGGATCAGGGCGCTCATTCTTGACATTCGAACTTGAAACCGACGCCGTGCACGTTATTGATCTGAATGCTCGTGTCTTCCTTGAGGTATTTGCGCAACTTGGTAATGAATACATCTAGGCTGCGCCCGACAAAGTAGTCGTCTTGTCCCCAAACAGAATTGAGGATGACGTCTCTAGGGATGAGCTGATTTTTGAATTTATAGAGGGTGCGCAAAATCATGGCCTCCTTTTTGGTGAGGGTGAGCAACTGACTTGGTGATTGTAAAGTAAAGTTTTCGGTATCAAAGGTATAGAGCCCGATTTTCACAACTTTCACTTCAGGAGAATCTGGTTGTAATTTGACTCTTTTGAGCAGCGCTTTAACGCGCAATTGCAATTCTTCGGCACTAAATGGCTTGGTGAGGTAGTCGTCTGCACCGGCATTGAAACCTTCAATTTTATCTTCGGTGCGGCTGCGTGCCGACAAAAACAAGATGGGAATTTCGGCGTTTTGCTTGCGGATGTCTCGGGCGAGGGTAAAACCGTCTTTGACCGGGAGCATGACATCAAAAATACAGAGGTGATAAGGCTCTTCTTGAAAGCGCCGAAGTGCTTCTGCGCCATTTTCGCAGAGGGTAACGGCATAGCCATCGGCTCTGAGCTGATCTGAAACGACGATACCAAGGCTGATATCGTCTTCTACCATGAGGATTTTGATTTTCATGAGCGTCTATAAAAGCCAAGAGCCTTGGTAAACCAAAGCTCCTGACTATTAACCTAAACCTACTACTAGTGCTACAAAGTTAAGCGCTTTTTTAATATTGGGTTACGTCAGTTTGTTAATTTTTTCATAAAAATTATTTGTGGTGACTTTTTACCAATTTTAGAATCCCTAACTTTACTCAATGAATCCTGTACACATTCTTATTGTAGACGACGAAGAAGATATCCGTGTGTTACTTCAATACAATTTGCAAAAAGAAGGTTATCAAGTAGACGCTGTTGCAGATGGAATGGCCTGTATGGAATTTATTCAAAAGCAAAAGCCTAACCTGATTTTACTAGATGTCATGATGCCTGTGCTAGACGGCATTGAAGTTTGCGAGCGCATCAAAGCTGACGCCCAATACCAAGATATCCTTATTTGCTTTCTGACCGCCCGCAACGAGGACTACAGTCAAATTGCAGGACTAGATGCCGGTGCAGACGACTACATCTCCAAACCCATCAAAACCAAAGTGTTGTTGTCTCGAATCCAGGCCATGCTGCGCCGCAGTCAACACAACAAACCTGTTGAGGTACCCAAACCAAGTTTCCATATCAACCGCGAAAAATACATCCTCGAAAAAGATGGTCAAGAGTTGCAGCTCCCCCGCAAAGAGTTCGAATTGCTGGCCCTATTAGTTTCTCGCCCCAATTTTGTGTTCAAGCGAGAGCAAATTCTAGAAAAAGTTTGGGGTACCGAAATCATCGTCGGCGACCGCACCATCGATGTGCACATCCGTAAAATCCGCGAAAAAATTGGCGACCACTATATTTCTACTATCAAAGGTATCGGCTACAAGTTCAATGAATAATTTTGGCCCGAATCTTGCTAAACGGCCTGTAGTAAATCATCAACTATGAAAAAATCTATACTTCTATTTGTAGGCTGTTGCCTGCTCGTTAACCAACATTTTGCACAAGCACCGAGCGCTGCTTTTGCCCCAATTAAAGAGCACCTCGAACGCTGGGACGACATCCGTGGGGCTTGGTTGGCCTTAGCTATTCAAGCGCTTGCTTCCAAACAAGCCATTCCAGATCGCACCTTCCCCGAAGATTTCACGCCTTATGAAATGCTGAGCATGATGCCGGCCAAAGAACGTCAAGACCTCCGCCAAATGGTGCTTGAGAACCAACGCGTGGCCAGCACAGGTAATAGCCAAACTACAGATTTCGGCGTTTTTGCAGCCTTGCTCGAACATAGCTTTTGCAGCCGTACGTATGGCCGCTCATACGGCGACCCGCATTTGAAATCTTACGATAGAGCTACCTATTCTTTTCAGACGGTAGGTGAATTTGTTTTGTCTAAAAATAACAATGGCTTGTTTGAAGTACAAACGCGCCAACGCGCGCAAGACGAGAATTTTTCTTTGAATGCAGCCGTGGCCATGAATATTGCTGGTGACCGCCTCTGTTTTTATGCAGCCGAAAAGCCCGACGACATCCAACAAACGCCACTGCGCCTCAATGGTCAGCCAATTCAGCTGCAGGGCAGAAGCTATTACTTGCCGCACGGTGGTGTCATTCGCTTAGATGGCCGCAATTATACCATCGCTTGGCCAACTGGTGAAACTACTGTTATTGATGTGAGGTCATCAGGTGCGCGTGGATTTGTCAATATTACAGTTGGCATCTTCGATTGCGATCGCAATCAATACGAAGGCTTATTGGGCAACAACAACGGCTTTTCAGACGACGATTTCAATAGCCGCACCAATATGCCGCGTCCTAACAATATTGCCGCACTTTCTGTTGCTTCTGCGTATGCTTTTGATTCGAGAGAGGCCTCTCAAATCAATAGTATAGCAGAACAAGAGTTTCAAGCGTATCTGGCTAAAAACTTTGCCGAAGACTGGCGCGTCACAGACAACACAACCCTTTTTGACTACCGTCCGGGTACCACAACTGCTTATTTTACTGACAGAAGCTTTCCTAGAGTTCATATGAACATCTCTCAAATGAATGCCCAAAGTCGAGAGCAAGCTCGCCAGCGTTGTGCGCAAATGGGAGTCCCCGCAGATGAAATGGGTGGTTGTATTTTTGATCAAGGCTATCTCAATATTGCACCAAACGTGCCGCCAACTCCAAATATCCCTAACCCAAATGGTACTGTTCTCAATAAGGTGGAGCGTCCGGCACTGAACAATAACGCCCATACTTTTGCAGAAGGTAAGCACCCTGCGAACCGTCCGCAAACGCTCGACAAACCGAATACAAACGTCGAGAAACCTAATTCTCAAGACAAAGACAATTCGATTTCAAAGCCTGCTGAACCCAGAGAACCTGCTTCACCAAGACCGACGCAATCGATCAATCCAAAACCAGCTTCACCATCTATATCCAAACCAAGTGCTCCAGCAGCTCCAAGGCCAAGTGCTCCGGTTGCCCCAAGACCATCGGCACCCACACCCACGCCAAAGCCAAGTATGCCAGCTGTAAAATCCGGCAAGGGATAATCTTGAGTGACACGCATATCAAAACTAAAAAAGGGCCCGCACAGCGGGCCCTTTTCGTTGGAGAGCGTTTCTAGTTTTTAAACGCTTATTGATGCATTTTGATGAACGGTAGCATTTGTCCGTTGAGTTGAACGAAGTAGCTGCCATTGGCTAGGTTGCGTACATCGATCTGTGTTTTGAAAGCACCAGCTTGGAGTACTTGCCCTGCCTGGTTGAAAATAGTATAGTTGCTGTTCTCCAGACCTTTAACCGTAAGCACATCTTGAACTGGGTTAGGTGAAAGAGAAAGTGCAACTGGATTATTTGCAGCAATACCCGCGGTTGTGACATCAAATTGGGTGATGATGTTGTAGTAAATTGGGGTAGATTTAATTGGACAGTAAACCTGAAGTACTAAATTATAAGTACCTACAGCAAATGGTGCATAAAACGCACAGTTAATGTATGTAAAGGCGCCGGTTGTATCTGCCAAGTACCAAACGGTATATAAGCTATCTTGGTTGGCTGGGTTGTTACCAAAAGTTGCTGAAACCATATAAGCGGTGTCTAAGATAGACAAGTCGATGTCACAGTTGTAGATCCAGTTAGATGGGAGCGTACCCGTGATGTTGCCACCTGTAGCAAGTGTACCAACCACATTGATGCTATCGATGTTACCACCGCCATTGTAACCCACAAATTGAGAAGTAGTAAATGTGCAACCATTGACGAGGTCTGTCACTACCGCGTCGTAAAATCCTTCACACAAATTGTTGATGCCATATGTGTTGGAACCTTGGCTCCATTGAACGAAAAAGGAATTACAGGTAGGGCAAGAGATGTCTACAGCACCGTCGCAAGCGCCTGGTGCACTGCAATCGGTAACTGTAACTACAGGATAAAAACCCGCACAAGGGTTGGTAGTAGTGCTGTCATAGATAACATTTGCTGCACCGTTCCAGGTACAGCCATTAGCGTCAGTTACGCTCAATGAATACGTGCCGACACAAAGGTTGGTAGCATTTTGGGTGGTCATGCTGCCACCGAAATTCCAAGCGTAGGTATAAGGAGCAGAACCGCCGTATACACTCGCAGCAATTGCACCATCACAAGCACTTTGTGTACTTGTTGGTGTGACGGTCAGGTTGACGCCGAAATTTGCACAAGGATTAGGTGTGCTGCTGCCAATGGTGAATGGAGAGCTAAGAACCATTCCACCGCCCATGGCACTGACGGAATAAGATCCTGGGCAAAGGTTGCTAATGACAGTGCCGCCATTTTGAATAATTGTACCGTTCATATACCAGCTAATTGCTGTGAAATTCATGGTATTGGATGAGTCAATCATTGCGTAGCCGTCGCAAGCAGTTGGGCTGCTGCAGTCTACGGTAATGACATTCACAACAAATTGTGCGCGCGCAGAATTGAGGCTTAGAAGGCTTAGGGTGAGCAACAGTAGGGGTAGGAGTTGTTTCATGATGGAAAGTTTAATTTTGTTCAAGACGTAAATTTCGTTAAAAAGTTGCTTTGCACCGCCAAAAGGGATTGCGTATTTTTGAACTATGAAAAAAGTTATCTTACATAGCGTCATGGCTTTGGTGTTTTTTGGTTCTGTTTTTGCGCAAAAAACGGAGCAGCAACCAAAAATTATGGTGGGAATCGTCATCGACCAAATGTGCTACGACTACCTCTACCGCTACCAACACCTCTACACAACTGGTGGCTTCAATCGCTTGCTAACAAAAGGCACCAACTGCCGCAACACGCAATACAATTACGTCCCGACCTACACTGCGCCGGGGCATGCTTCAATTTATACAGGTACAACTCCTTCCAATCACGGAATTGTGGGCAATGATTGGTACCTCCGAGACAAACAAAAAACAGTCACGAGCGTTTCCGACGAGCGCTATCAAACGGTGGGCAGCGCAACTGGTGGCCAAGCTGCACCAATGAATTTACTGACCTACACCATTACCGATCAGCTAAAGTTGGCCTCACCAAAGTCTAAGGTGATCTCTATTTCGATCAAGGACCGCAGTGCCATATTACCGGGTGGCCATTTGTCAGACGGCAGCTATTGGTTCGATTACCAATCTGGAGATTTTGTCACAAGTACATTTTACAAACAAGCTTTGCCCATTTGGGTGGAGCGCTTCAACAACAAGTTTGATCCAGCTAAGGATTTGCGAAGTTGGCGTTTGCTCTTGCCAGAAAGCACTTACCTGATGGCTGATGAAAGTCCTTATGAAGTAGTGCTCACCGGCAAAACAAGCGCTACCTTCCCCTATGATTTCCCCGCAATGATTAGCGCAGGTGCAGCAGCGACCTCTTTGTTTACCATTTCGCCTCAGGCCAATGAAGTCCTTACAGATTTTGCCCTCGCTGCCCTCGAACAAGAAAATTTAGGCCAAGATCAGTTCACTGATTTTCTGTGTATTTCTTATTCTACTCCCGATATCGCCGGACATGCTTTTGGTCCTTATTCGCGCGAACTCGAAGATATGTACGCACGCCTCGATCGCGAACTTCAGCGCTTGTTTGCAAGCTTAGAGACCCGCTACGGAAAGGACGGCTTCGTCTTGTTCTTGACGGCTGATCATGCCGTTGTACCCGTGCCTGAAATGTTGGTCAAGATGAAAATGCCAGGCGGATATTTTTTTATGCACGACCGCTTGCAGGTGCTGCGCGACGATTTCATCATGAAATACAACGCCGATTTGCTCGAACACGAAACCAATCAGAATATTTACTTGAATCTGGCTAAAATAGACTCTCTACACCTAGATATCGATGAAGTGGCTGCATTTGCGGCGGCCGAGTTGCGCAAATGGCCTGAGGTCAAGACGGTTTTGACGCGAGAACAATTGCGCTCGGGCTCGGCAAGCACTGATTATTGGGGAGAACTCCTGCGCAATGGGTATGACCCTAGCCGCAGCGGTGAGGTCATTTTCTTACTGCAGCCTGGTTATTTAGCAAAAGACCTCGACGAACCCAAAGCGCATCAAGGAACCTCTCATGGCTCGGCCTTTAATTACGATACCCATGTTCCGCTATTGTGGTACGGCAAAGGCATTCCTGCCGGTTTGGCACTTTACGAACCCATTCAAATCATTGATATTTCTGCCACTTTGGTTCATATGCTGAACCTCCAACGTCCGGGCTCGATGACCGGCAAACCCATTTTACCGCTCTTGCAACCTAAAAAATGACCAACGAAAGCCAATTCTTTGTTTCCCATCTGGGCCAAACCAGTCCATTTCCGTTTTTAATAGAGGTAGAAAGCGCTACTGGTGCTTACATCTACGACAAAAACGGGAAAGCCTATCTGGACATGATTGCCGGGGTGGCGGTTAACAATATCGGTCACCGACATCCGAAGGTAGTGGCAGCCTTGAGCGCGCAACTCGAGAAGCATTTGCACGTGATGGTTTACGGTGAATTTATCCAAGATGCACAGCAGAATTTAGTGCGCCAATTACTCAGCGTTTTGCCGGCTTCTTTAGATGGAGTTTATGTCGTGAATTCAGGGACGGAAGCTATAGAAGCTGCGCTCAAGCTGGCCAAACGCGCAACTGGAAGAACAGAACTCGTGGCCTTCAAAGGCAGTTACCACGGCAGCACCCACGGTGCCATGAGTGTTTCTGCCAACGAGGTCAAGAAAATTGCTTTTCGTCCGTTGCTACCAGATGTCCGCTTTTTGACGCATAATGATTGTGCTGCGCTGGATCAAATTACCACCCGAACAGCCGGAGTGATACTAGAGACCATTCAGGGCGATGCTGGTGTGCGGCGGCCATCGGCCGCCTTCATGCAAGCGCTGCGCGCGCGTTGCACCGAAGTTGGCGCCTTGCTGATCCTCGACGAAATTCAATGCGGAATGGGCCGCGCTGGCAGTATGTTTGCCTTTGAACAATTTGACATCGTACCCGATGTACTTACTTTAGGCAAGGCGCTGGGGGGCGGCATGCCAATTGGTGCGCTTGTTGCTGCGCAGCAGCATTTGCAACTTTTTACGCATGCGCCAATGCTTGGACACATCACCACTTTTGGGGGCCACCCCATGGTGTGTGCGGCGGCGGCGGCAACTGTTGAGGTCTTGAAAAGTGAAATAGACTGGACTGCACTCGAACAGCGCGCTGCTGCTTTTGCAGCTCAAATTGCCGCGCACCCGGCTGTGCGCGCGCACCGCAGGTCGGGCGCAATGTTCGCCTTCGATTTAGCGTCGGCAGATGAAGTAGAAAAAGTAGTGCATTATTGCTTAGAGAAGGGCCTGCTTACGTTTTGGTTTTTATCTCATCCTTACAGCTTTAGGCTCTCTCCACCCCTGAATTTAAGTCAAGAAGATTGGTATTTAGCTGCGAAAGTTATTATTTCGGCATTGGATCGTCTATAAAAGGGATATTCGTGAGCAATCACTTATCTTTGTACTCTAATTGAAATTATGAAGGTTACTGATCACTTGGCTGCCGCCAAAGACACGCTGTTTTCGTTTGAAATCTTGCCCCCACTAAAGGGTAAGAGCATTGCCTCTATTTATGCTGGCATCGATCCGCTCATGGAATTCAAGCCAAAATTCATCAACGTAACCTATCACAGAGAGGAATATGTGTACATCGAGCGCGAGCACGGCTTACTCGAGAAAAAAGCGGTGCGCAAGCGCCCTGGCACGGTTGGTATTTGTGCGGCAATCATGCACAAATACGATGTCGATGCCATTCCTCACCTCATTTGTGGTGGTTTCAGCAAAGAAGAAACTGAAAACGCACTCATTGACCTCCATTTTTTAGGTATAGACAACGTCTTGGCCTTGCGCGGTGATGCCGTCAAGTCTGAAGCAAATTTTAGAGCACATCCCGAAGGACACGCTTACGCTGTAGAGCTCATCAATCAAGTGCAGGGCATGAACAACGGCAACTATTTTACAGAAGGCGAGGGTAAAGACCCTACGCATTTTTGTATTGGTGCTGCCGCTTACCCTGAAAAACACTTTGAGGCCATGAACCTCGAGACCGACCTCCATTACCTCAAAGCCAAAGTAGCTGCCGGTGCAAGTTACCTCGTCACACAAATGTTTTTTGACAATCAAAAATATTTTGACTTTGTGGCGGCATGCAGGGCAGCGGGCATAACCGTTCCGATTATTCCCGGACTAAAGCCCATCAAATCACTTGCCCATATTAGTTTCTTGCCCAAGTTTTTTCATATCGACTACCCAACAGAACTCTCCAAAGAACTGCTTAAATGCAAGAACAATGCGCAAGTAGAGCAACTTGGTATCGAATGGGGGATTGCTCAATCTAAAGCACTCAAGGCGGCTGGTGTACCGTGTATTCATTATTACACGATGTCAAATTCTACTTCTGTTCGGCAAATTGCCACAGAAGTTTTTTAATTTAGCACATGAAGTTTATTTTATTGATCAGTCTTGCTTTGTGTACGCAGTTATTGCGCGCCCAAAATATCAAACTTACCAACGCGGTAGTCATTACCCAATTTGACAAAGAAGAAGATCGCTACGCCATGCAAGCCCTCATGACCGATATGCTCAAGGGCTATCAAATCAAGGCCTTGCCGCTTATGAATGTGCTCAAGCAAGGTGAAGATCCGCAGCATTTGCTCAATGATTCCATTCAAAAAGTATTATTGGAAAAAGGTTTTGATACCTATTTAGTGGTCAATGTGCGTGGCTATGACCGCACTTTTAAGCCCAGCGAAGACACCCAAACATTGGCAGAACTACTCGAAACAACCAGTATTTATCATATCTATCGCGATGAAGCGACGTCGGTTTCATTCGAGTTTTCGATTTATAAGGAAGGCAAACTGATATCAAGACAAGTGTTGCGTTGTGGCAATGTCTCTGACCGAGATTCCGTTCTCAAAAGATTGCGCAAGCGCCTCCCTAAAAAAGTACTTCCTTCCTGGATTGCTTAAAGCTTAGTTTCGCCTTGAGCTTGCCGCTTTAGTTTTCCATGCGGTATTGCTTCTCCATCTCGCGGTCTTCGGGTGTGCTGTACACGCCACATTTGGTAGGCGCCTCAATTAATTTGATCACCTTGAATTGCGCTTGAATTGGCCAGTACGTTGAGCTGAACCAATGCACGTTGGCATTGAATCCTTGCCACGGTGCAAGCGTTACAATCGGAATAGATGCCCCAGGAATCAAGATCCAGGCTTTGTTCAAACGGATACCAATGCCAATTTGATAATTAAATTGGAGTAAGCCTGCGGCCAAATTGGGCTGAAACAATTGAGGGGCTTGGTAGGCCGTAAATTGATTTTGGTATCCAAGTGTGTCTTGACGGATTTGAAAATCGTAGTTCAGACCCAAACTTTGGTCTAAAAAGTGCTTTCGCACCTTGACCACAACTTTTTTCCCGAAGTAGATGAGCGAGTGGGCGCGGATGCTCCCGTATAGATAACCAGTTCGCATTTGTCCTTCACCGGTGCTGGTGCTGTAGATTTCACCCAGCGCATTTTGGTTTTCGAGTAGGGTGGTCTCGAGGCCATTGATTTGGCGGTATCCGATGCCCCAGTCAAAGTAGTCCATGATGCGGCTCTTGCCTAAAGCTTTAATGGGCGTTCCTTTCCATTTTGGAAAATGTGCCAAACCAAATTCAGCATAAAAACCTAATTTGGCTTCAGGGGTAATGGTAAAGTCCCCACGGTCTACTTGATTGACAAAGAGGTCTCCGCGCAGCGGTTGATTCACAAAAGAATAGGTTGGCCCCAAAGAAAATTGGTATCCATGGTTTCTGACCTGAAGGTAGTCATTGCCTTTCTTTTGTGATTTTTCAAAGCCACCTTGGCCCCATAGCAAGGGGGTGCAGAGCAAAAAGAGGAGTGTGCTTCTCATGTTTGAAAATTAAAGGTACTGCATTCATTGAGGATGGCCTGCATCACTTCAGGGCTATCCCAATTTGTTTCGATATCGGGTTGCGCCATAATTTCATCCATGATGCTGCGCTGTTTTTTACCTTGTTCGTAGGCCACAGAATAAGGTATATTGCTAAACGTAACTTGGCTGTACAACGGCAGCCACTTATTTGGATACATTTTGCTGAATTTACCTTCGATTTTTTTGCGCAGCAAGAAAGAGGGGTCTGCAACGAGGTCGCGCATTTCGATGTAGTTGTCTAATGAAAGATCTTGGAGCGCGTCGCCGTTGGGTTTGCGCAGCGGGCTGTATTCGGCCCAAATGGCATCCCAATCGTGGTTGTGCTTGAGCATCAGTTCATTGAGTACGCGGCAATCTTCGAAACCTGCGTTCATGCCCTGTCCATAAAACGGAACAGTAGCATGAGCGGCATCGCCCATGAGGCCAACTTTTCCTGCCGCCCAAGGGTAGCAACGAATGATGGCGAGATTGGAAAGTGGGTGGTCGTCCCATTTGTCGGCGATGTCTGGCATGAGGTCGTGGAAGTCAGGGAAGATGGTCCTGAAAAAGCGATCGACATCGGCCTTGGTATTGAGTTTGTCAAAGGCAAATTCGTGGTGCTCATGCGGCATGAAAAGCGTCAGGGTAAACGAACCATCTTCGTTTGCCAAGGCGATCATCATGAAACGGCCGCGCGGCCAGATATGCAAGGCATTTTTGTCCATGGCATAAACGCCATCAGGAAGAGCAGGTAATAAGATTTCACGGTAACCATCGGCTATATAATTTTGGCTATACTGAAATCGGTTGAGTTTCTGCATAGAGTTGTAGCGTACCGCACTAAAAGCGCCGTCGGCTGCGAAAATTACATCGGCTTTGGCTTCAAAGGTCTCGCCTGTTTGGGTGTTGCGCAGATAAGCGATGGCATTTTGCAAATCGACTCTAAGGCATTCTGTTTGGTAATGAATGGTGGCATTGCCGTGTGTTTCTGCGATATCCATCATGGTGGCATTGACCTTCCCGCGCGATACAGAGTAGATCGCTTGGCCATCTTCACCGTATTGTTGGTAAGTGAGTTTGCCGCTGAGGTCGTGCATCATGCGGCCGTACATTGGAATGGCAATTTTGCGTATTTCGTCGCCAACACCCACAGCATCTAGGGCGGTCCAGCCTCTAACAGAAAGGGCTAGATTGATAGATTTACCAGCGCTGATTTCAGCTTTTCGGATATCGGAACGGCGTTCGTAGATGGTAACGTTGTATCCTGCTTTGGATAAATAAACGGCCCATAATGAACCTACTAATCCTGCGCCGATAATGATGGCCTCTCGTTTTTGTGTCATGTTTTATTGCTCTTTAATCCTTAGATGCTTTAACAACAAAGGTAAGCACTAAGGGTTTTCGAAAAACGTCTATAGTTCCTTTTTTAAAAACTGAATATTTCGTTGTAGTCCATTGAATTTTGTCCTTTTGATGGCGCTTTTGCCAAAAAGCATTCGGAAACTTTCTTCTGAAAGTGCCTCCCATTCTTTGCTCGACAAATTCAGGAATTCCGGATGAGGTTCAAAAGCGGCTTCTTGCTGGATTTTTGAAAAACGATTCCACGGACAAACGTCTTGGCAGATATCGCAACCAAAAGCCCAGTTTTCCATCTTGCCTTTGAATTCACTCGGTAAATCGGCATCTTTTAATTCGATGGTCAGGTAAGAGATGCATTTAGATGCATCGATGAGGTAGGGCGTGGCGAGTGCGTCGGTAGGGCAGGCGTCTGTGCAGCGCGTGCAAGTACCGCAATAATCTTTAATTGGGCCGTCTGGGCTGATTTCTAAATCGACAAAAAGTTCAGCAATAAAGAAAAAGCTGCCGTTTTTTGGATGGATGAGGTTCGTGTTTTTACCCATCCAGCCCAAGCCCGCTTTTTTGGCCCATACTTTATCCATCACAGGAGCGGAGTCTACAAATGCTCTTCCTTGGATCTCACCGATTTTTTCGCGCAAAATAGCTAAGAGCTCCTTGAGTTTGTCTTTGATGACGTAATGGTAATCTTGACCATAAGCATATTTGGCAATTTGCGGCGCAGTCTGATCTTGCTGGGTTTGTTCGGGGTAGTAGTTCAGCAACAAGGAGATGATCGTTTGGGTACCGGGCTCGAGCAAACGCGGGTCTAGGCGCTTGTCAAAATGATTGGCCATGTACGCCATTTTGCCATGGTAATTTTGCTTTAGCCAGTGCTCGAGCCGAGGTGCTTCTTCTTCGAGAAAGCCCGCTTTAGAAAAGCCTACATGGAAAAAACCAAGTGCTTTGGCGGTGTCGGTGATCAGTGTTTTGTACTGGTCGTGTTTCATGTCAGAACAAGCCGCCTTGTGCCCAACCGAGGTCTCTGCCGAGGTGTTTGTAGCTTTTTTCAGTGGCTTTTCGCCCACGCGGGGTGCGCATGAGGAAGCCTTCTTGGATTAAAAATGGCTCATAGACTTCTTCTAGGGTACCGGCGTTTTCACCAATTGCTGTGGCAATTGTACTGAGCCCTACAGGGCCGCCGTTGAATTTGTCGATGAGTACTTTGAGGATGCGCAAGTCCATGTCGTCTAGCCCATTTGAATCTACGTTGAGTGCTTTGAGCGCAATTTCGGTGATATCGTCGTCTATGCGGCCAGAGCCTTTGATTTGTGCAAAATCGCGCACGCGTCTGAGTAGTGCATTGGCAATACGGGGTGTTCCGCGGCTGCGGCTGGCAATTTTGTAGGCGGCGCTTTCTTCGATGCCAATATGCAATAAAGAAGCAGAGCGCTCAACAATGGCCGTAAGTGTTTTGGAGTCGTAGTATTCTAGCCGCGCATTGATGCCAAAACGGGCGCGCAGCGGAGAAGTGAGCAAACCAGAGCGGGTAGTAGCCCCAATGAGCGTAAAGGGATTGAGGTTGATTTGAATACTGCGCGCGTTGGCTCCGGAATCGAGCATGATGTCGATGACGTAGTCTTCCATGGCGGAATACAAATATTCTTCAATGACGGGGCTGAGGCGGTGGATTTCATCGATAAATAAAACATCGCCCTCGCCCAGGTTGGTGAGCAGGCCTGCGAGGTCGCCGGCTTTGTCAAGGACAGGCCCTGAAGTGACCTTAAAACCAACGCCGAGTTCGTTGGCAATGATATTGGCCAGTGTGGTTTTACCGAGGCCTGGAGGGCCGTGTAGCAAAACGTGGTCGAGCGGTTCTTTTCGAAGCTGGGCAGCACGCACAAAAACTTCTAGATTTTCTACCACGGCAGGCTGCCCTGCAAAATCTTGTAAAGATTTGGGGCGCAAGACCTTGTCAAGTTCTTGTTCGTTTTGGCCAGTTGTTTCTTCTCGGTAGTCGAATGAATCCTCCATGTCTTACAAAAATAACAATTTGTAGGTCGTGGCTTAGCGCCAAATAGCAAGTAATTGCGCAAGGTCGGTAAATTCGAAATCAGCTACAGCCAGACGCGGGTTCGGGAAGTGTGTTTTTTCTGGAATACAACAGACTTTCATTTTGGCGGCAAGGCCAGCAAGTACGCCATTGAACGAATCTTCAATGACCAAGCATTTTTGCACTGGGACGCCTAGTTCTGTTGCTACTTTGATATAAACACCGGGGTGTGGTTTGCCATAGGTTTCAAATTCAGCTGAATAGGTGAAGTCAAAGTAAGTGCGGATTCCGAGGCTATTTAAAACGGTGTCGATGAGTTTTTGGGAGGAAGAGGTTGCCAGCCCAATTTTTTTATGTTGCGCTTGCAAGAAATCGAGCATGGCAATGACGCCAAGCAGTGGTTGTGGGTTTTGCTCTATCAGCGAGATGAGCTTGTCGATGATTTGTGTTTCTACCTGCTCAAGGTCTTGGAGCCCCCAGTTTTCATGGGTATTCCAAAATGCAATGACTTCATCTATGCGAAGGCCAACGGTTTTTTGAAAATCTTGGTGCGTGAGCGTAGATCCGTATTGCCCAAAAACAAATTCCATGGCAATTTTCCAGAGGGGCTCTGAATCGATGAGAACGCCATCCATATCGAAAATGACTGCGTCAAAATCAGCAAGATGTGGTTGTGGTTTATGGTTGCTCATGATAGAAGCGGATGGTTTCAATTTTGCGCTCGCTCATTTTTTCTACAATGAGGCGGTAGTTTCCAAATTGGACTTCATCGCCTTCAGCCGGGAGTCTTTCTAACTGACTAAGGATGAGACCAGCTAAGGTGTCGTAAGACTCAGATTCGCGCAAGTGAAAACCGTATTGTTCATTGAGGTAATCGATGTCGATGCGGGCAGAAAATAAGAATTCTGTGGAGGAGAGCTGTTGTTCGGTAAGGGCTTCTTTGTCGTGCTCATCTTGGATTTCACCAAAAATTTCCTCGATGACATCTTCTAAAGTAATGATGCCTGCCGTGCCACCGTATTCGTCTGTGACTACCGCAAAGTTACCCACTTGATTGGTGAATTTTTCGAGGAGTTCTTTGCCGCTCATGACCGTCGGGACAAAGGAGATCGGTTTTAAAATTTGCTTGATAGAAGCTGGTTTTTTGAAAAGATCAAAGGAGTGAATGTAGCCGATGATGTTGTCGATGTCGTCGCGGTAAATGATGAGCTTAGACAGGCCTTTTGAAGTCATGAGTGCCTTGGCATCGGCGATGCTGTCTTGGATATCAACAGCAATGATTTCAGGTCTTGGGATCATGCAATCTCGGGCTTTTACCTTTGAAAAGTCTAGGGCATTGCGCAGCAGCAGCATGTCGTTGCCGAGTTCTTCTTCGTCGGTCAAGTTGGCACTGAGTTCGTCTACGTAATTTTCGAGGTCTACCTTGGAAAATACGCGTTGCTGTTCCTTTTCAACACCCATAAGCTTCAAAAACCCGGTGCTGATCAGGACTATCATTTGGGTGGGCAAATAAAGTAAAATGTACATGACTAAGAGGGCAAAAAGCCCGAGGTCAAGTGCTTTGTTGGGGTTCAGTTGCACGACCGCTTTGGGTAAAAATTCGGCGGTAATCAGGACAAGTAGGGTGGACAGGATGGTTTGTAAAATCAGTAAGACACCTTGGTCTTGAAAACCAAAAGCTTCTAAAAGCGGGCTAAGTTCGGCACCAGCTGCAATCCCGTATACAACTAATGCAACGTTGTTTCCAAGTAGCAAAAGCGCAATCATGTTGCTCTCTTTGCGGTAGAACAGCGCTAAGATTTTTCCTTGTAAGGTGTTGTTCTTCTTGAGTACTTCTATGCGCAGCCGGTTGGCAGAAATAAAGGCCAATTCCATTGCAGAAAAGAATGCTGAACAAATTAGGGAACAAATGATCAGCACAAAGTTGAGGTCCATGGGGATTATTTTTCTAGGACGTCTTTACCGATATCTTTTCGGTAATAGGCGTCTTCAAAGGAAATTTTCGAAATGGATTCGTAGCTGCGCTCCAAAGCTGCTGCGATATTTTTGCCGTATGAAGTGACTGCCAATACCCGACCACCGTTGGAAACAACAGAAGGCCCGTCTGGAAGTGTGCCCGCATGGAAAACCAAGCTATCCGTAATGCTATTGAGTCCATAGATGGTTTTGCCTTTTTGGTAGTCACCTGGGTAACCGCCAGCAACCATCATGACGGTAGCAGCGCTTTTGTCGTGGAATTGGATGTCGCGTTCAGACAATGTATGCGTGGCAACGCCTTCGAATAGATCGAGGATGTCACTTTTGATTCGGGGCATTACAACTTCAGTTTCTGGATCGCCCATGCGGCAATTGTATTCAATGACATACGGATCGCCTTTGACGCTGATCAGCCCAAAAAATACGAAACCATTGTAGGTGATTTTTTCGGCTTTGAGGCCTTTGATGGTTGGAATCACTACCCGGTTGAGTACTTTGTCCATGAATGCGGCATCGGCAAACGGAACTGGTGAAATAGCGCCCATGCCACCGGTGTTGAGGCCGGTATCACCCTCGCCAATTCTTTTGTAATCTTTTGCTTCTGGGAGTAATTTGAATGATTCGCCGTCGGTGATGGCAAAAACAGAAAGTTCGATGCCCGACAAAAATTGTTCGATGACCACTTTTTCGCTCGCTGCACCAAATTTGGCGCCTACAAGCATTTCTTCGAGTTCGCGCTTGGCTTCATCGAGGTCCTCGATGATCAAAACGCCTTTTCCTGCTGCCAAACCATCGGCTTTCAAAACATAAGGGCCTTTCATGGCATCTAGAAAACGCAAACCTTCGGTGAGTGTTTGGGCATCAAAAGTGCCGTACTTTGCAGTTGGAATGCGGTGGCGAGACATAAAAGCTTTTGCGAAGTCTTTGCTGCCTTCTAGCTGCGCGCCTTCTTTGCTCGGGCCAATGAGGCCTACATTCTTTAATGCGGGGTCTTGCTTGAAAAAATCGTAGATACCCAAAACAAGTGGTTCTTCGGGGCCAACCACCACCATATCGATGGCGTGCTGCAGCACAGCTTGTTTGATGGCTTCAAAATCGTTGAGTTTGAGGTCTAGGTTTTTGCCGTGTTTTTTGGTCCCGGCATTGCCTGGGGCAATAAAGAGTTCATCGAGAATAGAACTTTGGGAGATTTTCCAGGCGATGGCGTGTTCGCGTCCGCCGGATCCGAGCAAGAGTACTCTCATGAACAATGCGCTAAAATAGATTCAAAAATATGGAGACCGTCAGTGTTGTTGAGGTGTTTGTCTGCAGCGCGCTCCGGGTGAGGCATCATGCCGAAAACGTTTTTGCTGCGGTTGGTAATGCCAGCGATATATTGCAGTGAGCCGTTTGGATTGCTGCTCGCATCTGTGCTTGCATCTGCAGCGCAGTAGGTGAATAAGATTTGGTCATTGGCATGTAAAGAGGCCATAGTGGCTTCGTCTGCATAGAAACGGCCTTCTCCGTGTGCGATTGGAATTTGGTAGGCTTTATTGTGGTCGAGGTCTTTGGTGGGTGCCGCAGACTGACTTACTGGCTTGAGGTAAACGTTTTTGCAAATGAATTTTTGGGTGTCGTTGTGCAACAGCGCACCTTCTAGCAGGCCAGATTCTGTTAAGATTTGAAAGCCATTACAGATGCCCATGACATAACCGCCGTTGTTGGCATGCGCAATTACGGACTCCATAATAGGTGAAAACTTGGCGATTGCACCTGAGCGCAGGTAGTCTCCGTAAGAGAATCCGCCGGGAATGACAATGAAATCTGCTCCCTGGAGGTCGGTGTCTTTGTGCCAGAGCTCGACAACTTCTTGCCCCATTAAATCTTTGAGTACGTAGACCATGTCTTGGTCACAATTGGATCCTGGAAAGGTAACAACACCAAATTTCATTTTCGATTTTTAAGTTGGTTCAAAGTTAGTAAAAGTCTAGGCTCAAATTGTAAAAATGAGAAATTTTAGCAAGGAGAAGCCAAAGAGAATATAGAAAAATAAATGGGAGCTGATGCCCAGACTACTACTCAAAAGGGCATATGAAAAATAAAAGGAAAATGGCAAGACAACCAAACTCAATAAACCAATGTGTGCGGTCAGCAAGAAAGCGGCTATACCGAGCAGGAGCACAAAAAAAGTAAAGATTGTCAGGATTTGGGTTTGTTTCTTGAGTTTCAAGGATGCTTTGAGTAATCTGGCGCGAAGTCCGAACAAGCTGAAGAAAAGGATTAGACCCAAAACACTTAGGATGATGTAGTCTTGCCAGTTAGGACTGTAGTATTGAATGACGGGAAGTAGGTGGATCTCGTTTAATTGGGACGTGAGGTAGTAATAGCTCAGCAATCCGCCTAATGGCAGTGAAAAACCAATAGCGATGAGCAGTAGTTCTCTCCAATAAAAACCCCTCAGGACGATAAACATGATGAGCAATAGGGGGAGGATAAATAAGAAGCTGGGCTCAAAAAATAGGCTGAGCCCAAAGGCAAAGCTGGCATTAAACGCCGCTTTTTTTGAGTTTTGTTGGGGTTTGACGCCAAAAAAGAGTCCTAAACCAACGATGCAACAGAATTGCGCTACAAAAAGCCAACTCGGTTCTCCCCAAACATGAAAAAAACTGGCAAAAATCAGGTAGTTCAAACTGACAATAAAGGTATTTTTTTCGAGGAACTCACGGCTATTGAATACCCAATTGAGCGCAACGGCATTGAGCAGCAGCATTAAGAAATGAGCCAATAAATGGGCGGTGGGTACTTTTGCGAGGTAGGGAATGAGTTGTTGGACTTGAGGAGCTTGACCAAAAGGCGCGGAGAAACCTAAAAAATAACCAATAGGATACAGGGCCAATAGGACGGGCAACAAAAGTAACACCCCAACGCGGTTGTCTAAAAACAATCTAAGCACCTTCAAAATTAGCACTAAACCACAAGGATAAGCTTCAGTTGTGAATAAGTCACCTCGATTGTTTAAAAAGAAGATAAGTTCTTGTTAAATCACTGCGCTATAGCTTGCATAAAACCTAAAAAACAATATATTTGCTATCCAAATTTTTGAAAACCGAACACCATGGAAAAGCCTAAAAATCGTTACTCAGATGCAGATTTAGCAGAGTTCAAAACACTCATTCAAAATAAACTCAAAGAAGCTCACGTGGATTTCGATTTATTGAAAGGATCACTCTCCCACACAGATGATCACGGCACCGACGACACCGGTCGCACTTTCAACATGATGGAAGACGGTTCAGAAACACTCTCAAGAGAAGAAGTGGCACAATTAGCTGCGCGTCAAGAGAAATTCATTCAAAGCTTGAATGCTGCACTCATGCGCATCGAGAACAAAACATACGGTGTGTGTCGCGTTACAGGGTTGCTGATTCCTAAAGAGCGCCTGCGTTTGGTACCCCACGCCACCATGAGTATCGATGCCAAAAACGCCCAAAAATAACGCGTGAAAAAACCTTTGCTTTTCAGCGCCTTTTTGGTAGCCGTTTTATTACTGCTCGACCAATGGATCAAATTAACAATCAAAACCCAATTTTCTCCGGGAGAATTCCGACCGCTATTGGGAAATTGGTTGGCCTTGCACTACACCGAAAATCCAGGAATGGCTTTTGGCCAAACATTCGGCGCCAGTATGTGGGCCAAGCTCTCCTTAAGCCTGTTTAGAATTGTTGCTATTGGACTAATCATCCGTTACCTTTTCAAACAAATCAAATCAGGTACTTCGCGCGAGTTTCTTATTGTGGTCTCGTTGGTCTTGGCGGGTGCTACCGGCAATTTACTAGACTCGATGTTCTATGACCTATTTTTTAATATCGACCCTTGTATTCCTTTCAATCAGTTGGCGGGTAGCGGCCACAAAGCCATTTGTCATGCAGGTCATTTCAATTATGCCGTCGAACTCAGACACCAAGGCTTTTTGTTTGGCAATGTAGTCGATATGTTTCAGTTCAATGTGCGTTGGCCATCTGGCATGCCACTCGTTGGAGGTTCAGATGTGTTTCCAGCCATCTGGAATTTAGCTGATTTCTGTATTTCGGTGGGCTTATTTTGGGCCATCATTCGTCAGAAAAAATTCTTCCCTAAAGAAGTCAAGCCCGAGTCCGAAGTCTAGGTTTTAGAAATTCCACTTCATGCTGCGGTCGTCGAGCATGGCAAAAGAAACTTTCCAAGCAGTTGTCGGTGCAATCTTGTTTCCGTCTGAAATGACACCATAAACGCCCACTCTTAGACGGCGTCTACTCAATTTGAAATTGCGCTCCAAGCCAGCCATTACTTCGTAATGTTGCCAATTGTATTCTTTGATATACATGGCCCCAGCTCCTACCACTAAGCCCACACGCGTTTTCTTGAAATATGGAATTTTATTGAGGATGGCTCCGTTATCGTGGTGCACGTAATGCGCTTGCATGACATAATCAATGGTGCGCAGGGTAGTATCAAAACCTTGGAATGAATAAAGTGGGTTTGAAAACCAAATTGGATCGCTTCTGCGCTGGAATTTGTAGTCTGGCTCATACACCGCACGTGCGCTCAAGAATTTACCCACCGATGCCCGATAAGCTGAAGTACCCAAGGTGCCGATCTTGAAATTCTGCATGATCTCTACTTGCAAGTATGCGTGGTCTACAGCACTGTTGAATACTTTTGGTAAACCGCGTTCGTAGTGCACTGAAAAGGTAGGATAGGCAGAGCCCAAGACTACTTTTCGGTATGGTTCGCGCATGTAGCGCTGTTTGGGCGTGTAGGAGGCGCCAAAATTTAAAATGTAAGCATCGTAAGGGTCAAAGGCAAGGGGGTCGTTGTTGGGTAGCGCTTGGTCAATGCCATCCAAAAATTCAAACCCTTCTAAACTTCTTCTTTTGGTAAATTGGGAGTTGGCGTAAGCATAAAAACCATTGAAAAGCTCGTATTCAAGGTTGATGTTCAGTTTGGTGGATTGAAAGAAGTTGTCTCGTTTGTAAATCTGGGTAATGGCGTCAAAACCTCGAATCACGTCAAAGTCATGGGTGAGCGCAACCCGCAGAAAGCCAAAGTGAAAGGGGTCAAATCGGTATTTCCACCAGGAGTCGCCTTTCCAGTCGCCGTTCAAAAAGCCATAACTGATGCGGGTGTAGGAGTCAAGGGTGCGTTCATCTTTCCATTTTTTGAAATAGTCGAAGCTCGGCGCCACGCGTGGCCCTCCAATATTGATAGGTTGTACGGTTGAAGCAACTGAGCCGATGGTCCATTGTTGCTTGAGCTCGCGGTTGCGATGATCTACCCCAAACCAAAGTACTTTGAGCACGGTCACTTTATTGAAAACGGCATCTATGCTATCTAAGTATTCTTTGCGGTTGAGGTAGTCTGTAATGGAGTCTTTGGCCTTTATGAACTTGACCTCTTCGTCGGTAAGTGCAATCGCGCGTTTTTGGACCCAATAGGCGCTGTCGCGCTCGTAGGCCTCCTGACTCGTGACAGCAACTTCTGAATTGAAGTATCTCTTGGCAAAGGCAGGTTCAAAGTTATAATTGCTATAGAGCGCTTCTGTTTTACACTGGCTCACCTCGTTTTTGTATTTGACACCATAAGTGAGCAACTGCTTTTGCAGTACACAAAGGGTGTCTCCTTGAATTTGATAATCTTGCTCGATGCGGAAATAATCGTAGATCAATAAATTTCCTTTGTTCATGGTGAGGTCTAGCTTTTGCACCAACCAAAGCGAATCAATCACCCAAATATAGCCCTCTAGCGTAGAAGTAGCGGTATTGCGCGGACTGATCTTGATTTTAGAAATCATGTAGCCGTTTTCTTCGTACTTCTCCTCGAGCTTGTATTTGTAGGCTACAATACCTGGCGCAGAAATAGGAGAGGCCACAGGGGTCTGATGGAGGTCGTCTAGGTGCAGTAGATTTTCAAAAAAATTGAAGTTAGACTTGACGGTGGTGGTGTAATAAAGTTGCGAGACATCGCCAAAAGCTTTATAGGCATTTCGGATTTCTTTGACCTGATTTGGCGGTGCATAGGAGCGGTGTAGCTCTACCTCGGCAAGTTGTAATTTGTTGAGCCATTCTGGTACTTTGGCTTGATTTTCAGTAGGGTCTTGATCGGTGCGGGTATTTTCGTTTTTGGGTTTGGCGGTGTTTTCGCGTTGCTCGGTTGCTTTGATATATACATCTACCTCGTGCGGATACGACCACTGATTGAGCTGCTCGCGGTGCGCCACCACTTTCATGATTTTATCGCGGCCTACATTGGATTTCTTTGCAGTTACCCTCACTTCTTGCACTTCTGAAAGCTTCATCGGAAACAATTGGATGTCTCGTTTGGTGTCGGCGTCGCGCATACCTAGAAAAGCTTCTCGGTCTTGGTAGCCATCGGCGGTAAATACAAGATAGTACTCCCCCACATTGAGGTACATTTCGTAATAGCCTTGCGCATCGGCAACCGTACGCATATCGGTAGCACTCTTGACAAAAATCTCTGCTCCAGCTAATGGCAAGTTGCTTTCGTTGGTCACAAAACCGCTGAGTAAGCGCTGCCCAAAGCTGTTGCAGACAAGGAGGATAAATGTAAATAGAATGAGTGCTTTCACGTACTTAAGACCACTAAATAGCAGAAAGGTTACTTATTTTCAGCTTCTTTTTGCTGTGCCATTTCATTCAAATGGCGATACATGCGCTTCATCATCCATCTTTTGGTGAAATACATGAGCAGGGCCATGACGGGAACAACATAATAAGGCAGCCAAGTTTGAGCGCCTTCCGTGATGATTTTAAAGGTGATCACTAAAAAGCTGAGGCCTGTAATCAGGAGCCAAAAATAGCCCGAAAATTGGTTGTAACGACTGATGAAATCTTTTTGTGCCATTTATTGAATTGTTTGATTTTTTTCGATTTGCCAGGAGCCAACAGGCTGCAGCAATACATAATTACTGAAATCTTGCTTGGTACGGATGCCTTTTCCAAAAAGTTTCCCCTTCGGAGAGCGAACAATAACGGCAGATTCTGTAAAAATACTGCTGTCTTTCTGATTCCAAAAAAGTGCCTCGGTTTCAAGCGTTTGTTGCTTTTTGCGGTTGTAAAGGCGCACGGAGTCCTTGACCATGAGTTCGCCTGTATTGTAGTTGATCTCGCCGTATAAAGCACTTAGTGTAGAAACGATATCGCCCGTCTCGTTGAAGAAATATACCTTGAGGCTGTCTTTGATTTTGGTGATTTGGGCTTGTCCGCGGTAGGTTTCAGCGAGTGCAGCATGGATTTCAACCCTTGCGTAGCCATCTTCTGCATAGGTGAGCACCAGGTTTTTGGTGCTTTCTGTGGGCGCATCGGCTTGGTAGCTAATGCGCTGTACCATTGCGACGTCATTTTCGCAACTGTTGAGCAGTAGCAATAAGCTAGTAGTGATGCATAAGAGTGAACGCATTTGCATTAATCGAGCTGACGCTTGCGGAACCACTTTTCAAAGTTTGAAGGTGCCATAATCAAGCTCACGCGTGCACCAATAAATTGTTCCTTCCAAATACCGCTCGCAATTGTGCGCTGCCCGAATGTGAGCCCGACGTTGAGCGAAGACAATGATACTTGAGCAAGTAGAGGTAAGCCAAAACCAACTGTGAGGCCTTGCTCTTGGTAGGCCAAGCCGCCGTTGGTGTAGGGTAATGTTTGTTGGTAGTAGCCCACGCGGTAGCTGAGCTTTTCAAAACCTTTGAGCGTTGCGATGTTTTCAAGCACCTCATATTCCGGTTGAAATTGCAGGCCAAAGCTCATGCGGTTGTAATCGTTTTGATTGAAGCCCGTGAGTAAATTTTCGTTTTGATTCAAGGAGCCAAATAGGCTGTAGCTTGCAAAAAGTTGCAGTTGCGGATGGAGTTCGCGTGTTTGGCGTTTGTATTTAGGTAGTTTCCAGGCGTAGCTCATCCCAAATTGGGTGCTTTGCGCCAGGTTTGCCGAAAACGATTGGCTGCTATTGATAATGGTGTCGTAGCTACTTGGGGTGCCGAGGGTGGCCGTGCTGTAAAGTTCGCGCTGGTACGTGCCGCCAAGAGTGAGTTGGGGTTGGTAAACCGCGCTCAGGCTAAAGGCGTGATTTTTGCCGAGCTGCTGCATGAAGTAAGTGCCAATTTCAGTGTAAAATGACCTCATGACCAATGAGTTGCGTTCGATTCCACCCGCTGCGCTTGCGCCTGTCAGTAATTCAGAACTGCGCTCATTTACAAGTGTTCCAAATAAATAGGAAGCGTTGGCGCCGATTGCCAATTTGGTATTGGGTTTTTCGATCAGGCCAATAGAGTAACCTAAATAAAGGTCTTGGATAGCGCCCTTACCGGTGTAGTTATAGCGAATGGAGTCTAGGCCAGTAAATTGCGTTTGGCTGATTTGATAGCCGCGCGCACTAAACGGACGGAGCCCAAAAGAAAGCCCCATTTGCTTGCGGATTTTGAAGCCCAGTGTAAATTGTTCAACCATAGGCGTAGCTGCAAACTGCTGAGTCGTGGCATTGCTGTACCAAGATTGACGCGAATTGATGCTCACGGTGTAGAGGGTAGCTCCTTTACTGAGTCGGTTGTAGGTAGCTGGATTGTAATGATTGACCATTGTGGAGTCAAATACATTGATGGCGTTTTTGCCGAGCGCATCAAAAATTCCGTGGCCTTTTGAACTCATTTCGCCAAGCCCGTAAAAGCTTGCAGGCTCAGCTGTAATGGACTGTGCCATAAAGAAATTGCAAAAAGTTGCTGTAATGAGGAGAGCGAATAGTTTATTCATTGGCGTGGTAAAGGGCAAGGATGCCTTCTAAAGTTAAATTTTCGTGTACAAAGATGCCATTTTTTTGGCCCAAATCAAAATGTATAGCATCTCCACCGGTCAGTAGCACAACAAGGTCGGGATACGTTTGGCGATAAGCACTCAAGAGGCCTTCAATCTCTTTTTGCCAACCCAAATAAGTGCCAATTTCAAGGCATTCCTGACTGGTTGACCCAATGAGCTGCTGGGTGCTTTTTGCGACAACTTCTGGCAATTTAGCCGTAAAATGAGCCATCGCTTTGGCGCGCATTTGCAATCCGGGGCTAATAGATCCGCCGAGGTAGTTGTTTTGCGCATCTAGAAAGTCAAATTTGATACACGTACCGAGGTCAATGGCCAAACGGTTTTGGCCGCGGTGCATAGAGCTGAGAGCCGCCGCATTGCACAACCGATCCATCCCAAGCGTTTGGGGGCTTTGGTAAGCCATCTGAAACGGAAGCGCTATCATTGGTGAAATTTCAAAAGTTTGGTCAAAAAAGGTGCAGAGTGTGTTTCTCAGCGCCACTTCAATGACTGACGAATAGGCAAGAGGGATGTTACGGTCTAGCCTGGAAATTTGAAAATCAGTGTAGGAAAAACGCTCAATTTGCTGAATAACACCTCCTTGCACAAGTGCTAATTTGATTTGGGTATTGCCGGCATCTAGTAAGTAGACTTCTTTTTGCGCACTCATATCCAAAATTAAGGAGCTTTTTTGAACTTTTTTGGTTTTTATCTTGTGTAAAACAGTAAAAATGTGTTAAATTTGCATCCACCAACGGCTGGTACCTTAGCTCAGTTGGTAGAGCAAAGGACTGAAAATCCTTGTGTCCCTGGTTCGATTCCTGGAGGTACCAC